>ERZ1740062.337-NODE-337-length-29936-cov-6.235869_pt1 | contig 29936 bp, 36 predicted proteins | sample MGYA00581741_ERZ1740062 | MGnify/ENA primary metagenome ERZ1740062 (study PRJEB43018, sample SAMN04849747) | marine metagenome | isolation source: floating plastic debris | place: Pacific Ocean | collected 2008-09-01 | study: EMG produced TPA metagenomics assembly...
ACGAACGCATCAATGGCGCATTTGATGAACGGTTTGGAATGGCCGATCTGCTCGCTTAATTGACAGGAGCGCGGGTCACACAAAAGGGGATTACAAGGGGGATCGGAGACTCGCCCCTAATATTTGGATATATTTCAGAATCTTAGGATGTTAAGTGGTGCCGGCTGAGGGACTCGAACCCCCGACCCACTGATTACAAATCATATCTATCCAGCTTCCCTAGGCTTCCGACAGGTTCTCTTTCCTTCCGCTAAGCCCAGATTTGTTGGACTTTCTGATGGTTGTGGTTTCTCCCGAGTTCCTTCATATTCCGGTTACGTGGTGACATAGTGGTGAATCCATCTCTTCGTGTCACCAATCTGGAGACGGGTATGTCGCTCACGGTCAAGAAGATTCGCGACGCTAAGCCGGGAGCGAAAACCCGGATTGAATGGGATCCGAAGATAAAGGGACTTGGCCTTCGGATAACGCCCGCAGGTGTTAAGTCGTTCGTTCTGGATTATCGTGTGAACGGCCAGCGCAAACGTATGACCTTGGGCCGGGCGTCAAACTTGTCGCTCGAGCAAGCCAGTGTCCTTGCCGCTGAGACCCTTCAGGGTGCGCGTCGTGGCGTCGATCCATTGGAAGAAGTCAAGGCGCGAAAGAAATTGCCAACTGTCGCCGATGGGGCTGAACAGTTCCTGACCCAATACGTACCATCACGCCGCGCTAAGGGGCGCCTCACCGAACGCACCGAACGCGAATATGGTCGCCAGATCGACCGGTATATCCTGCCGAAGTTGGGCAAGAAGCGCATTGCCGACGTCGTCAAGGGAGATGTCGAGAAGATGCTCGCACCACTTCCTTCTGTAATGGGGAACCGCGTGCGGGCGTTGGTCTCAAGCATGTTCACGCAGTTTGAGCATTGGGAGTACCGACCTCAGCACACCAATCCTGCCCGAGGCATTGAAAAGGCCGTCGAAGAGGCCCGCGACCGAACGCTCAATGAGACCGAATTGTCTGCATTGGGAAAGGCTCTAAACGATGAAGAGGGCAACCCTCACGCAATCCTGGCTATCCGCTTGGCGGCAGTGACAGGGCTCCGCATTGGTGAGATCCGGCAGATGCGTTGGGAAGACATCGATTTCGAGCGCGGCACTCTCGTACTACCGAAGACGAAGACGGGCCGTCGTCTGCACACTCTGCCCAGCGCCGCTCTCGCATTGCTTGCGGACGTCACACCAGTTAGCCCATTCGTCATCGCGGGCCGGTATGACAAAGCTCCGCTCGACTATCGTAGCGTCCAACGTCATTGGGCTAAAGCTTGCACAGACGCCGGGATCGTCGGCGCACGTCTGCATGATCTGCGGCGAACCATAATGACCGAGGCAGCGGCGTTGGGTGTGGGTGCGCACTTGCTGCGCGACTTCGTTGGCCACAAGACGACTGCCATGGCTGACCGATACGCACGACAGGCTGGTGCCCCGCTGACTGAACTCAGAGAGCGAATGGGTGCAAGTATGGCTGCGAAGATGGGCGGCGACAGTAGAACGGCCATCCCTAAGACGGTATCTTCTAGGCAGAACGGACATCATGATTGATAGCTTGAAGACAAGAGCTCTCGGCGGAAGCCCGCCAGGGAGCGTTCCGATTGGATACTGGACCTCGATTGAGGTGATGAACCATTTACTTATCAGGTATTGGGGTGATCGTGCTTACGACCGATCAGGCAAGCTATTTTATCACGATGCCATCAACGAAAGACCGGTACGAGACATTGAGCAAGATGCGCAACTGCGAACCTGTAGCCTTGTGCTTTGGCAAGCCCTCTGTGACGGCGTTTTCGAGACCCTTATTCGCAAGGCGTCCGACGAGCCAGAACGTTTCCCGCCAGATAGCTGGATATCAGTCTGTCGGTACGACCTGCAGACCAACTTCATTCTTGGAGAAGCCTTCGCAGGCTGGCGACATGACTCTCCCTTGAAGCCGGTTGAAGGAGGCGTCTTTCTCTTCGAAGCCGAGAAGGTAGAGCAATGGCTCGCAACAATAGAGTCCGAGCATACGCTGCCCGCACCCTTACGACGTGCGCCCGAATGCTTGAAGCCAGAGCCACACGTGACGCTGGCCGAGGTCGTTGCATGGCTCGCTACTGGTACGCCAAAAACAGCGAATGAGCTCCGACAAGCTTACGAAAGCAAGTTAGCCTACATTGAGAATTGGCTAGCGAGCGAGAAACTCGACGACTTGGGCGATTGGAACGCGAGGCGGATCGAACTGGAGGATTTTGTGGCCGCAGCGATGGCTGAATTTCACCGGCTTGACCATGTCTGCAATGTTCTGAGGGACTTGATTGCTTCAGGAGAGCTCGAAGCGTTTGGATGCTTCATCGATCGCGTTGGTAAAGCCGTTAAGCGCATCAAGATCGATCCTGACGTCTTTCTAGCAAGCGTTCATTTGAGACCAATGCATGACCAGATCGGCGTGTGCTATGGCGCAGAAGAGGATGACTATCGGGGCGCGCGTGAGTCAGGCGTCTGGAATTCAGTGCGGTTTCGGCGATACGATGTAACAGAACGCTGGAGCGCCTCGGTAGCAGCTCCAAGCGCGCCAGGTAAGAAAGCTAACCAAGAACCGAAAGCTCAAGCGCGAGGGCCTAAACCAAAGTGGGATTGGGCCGGTGCAAACACCGAATTCACTCGCCTAATGGAAGAGAACGGCGCGTTGTCGGACACAGATCCAAACTGGGATCGCCAAGCCAAGATTGAAGTTGCGATCAGTAAGTGGTTCGAGGATCGACTGCGCGGTAGAGCACCTTCAGAGTCTCGAATCCGGGTTCACGTCAGTAAGTGGTTGGCTGCGTTCAACGAGGCCTGTAATTGAATGCAGGCCTTTGCAATCATTACAGTCCGACATACCGCGACGTTGCCTAGAAACTGAATGCGTTCCCGCCGAATTCCTCGGCAATAGGAGGAACGCATGACAATTAACCCCGAGGCTTTCTACGTGCCGGATGCACCTGAGTTGCGCATCCTCGGCGCTGTCCAGACGCTAGCCCGCTGGCGTCATGAAGGCAAAGGCCCATCCTATACCAAGAGCGGTTCGCGTGTTCTTTATCGCGGCTCCGACGTTCTCGAATGGCTCAGTTCGAAGCGCATCGAGACGAAGGTTTCGGAGGCCGCATAATGACTCGGAAAATGGAAAACCCGGTGCTGACGGGCACCGGGTCCGAAGTTCTTATCAGTGGACAGCTGATGAATTTGGATCATACCCAAAACGCCGGAAAACTCCAGCATAAACTGCAGGTTGCGCGCCTTCGCCATCGCTTCGGCCTGAGCGAAGTTCGGGCCGCACTGATTGCCCGTCACGCCTTCGGCGGAGGTGCATCATGATCGATCCTGCAATCCTCGTGAAGGATCTTGGCGGCGAGTGGAAGGGGCATTCTGGCAATGCCCCTTGCCCTGTCTGCCAATCTGAACGCCGTCGCGATCAGCGCGGCCTGTCGGTCAAGTTCTGCGGCGACAAGCTGCTGATGCACTGCCACAAAAGCGGCTGCGCGTTTCGCGACATCGTACAGGCCGCAAACATCGTCGGCGACTTCGAGCCAGACCCGATGGCGACCATTCGTGCCACGCAGGCGCAGGAGGTCGAGGACGCCAAGATCCGCGCACGTGCCCGCAAGATCTGGGAACACGGCGAACCGATCACCGGCACGAAAGGTGAGGCATACTTCCGGTCCAGGGGGATACTCCTGGACCTTCCTGCAACCCTACGCTGGCGTCCCGATCTGCTTCATTCATCCGGTCGCTGGTTGTCAGCGATAGTCGCGGATGTCGAACCGACAGGTGGCATTCACCGGACCTACTTCGAGAAGAACGGAACGCGCCTACAAAAGAACGCCAAACTCATGCTTGGGCCCTGTCGTGGCGGGGCCGTGCGTCTCTCTGAAGGGCGCGGCCCGCTTCTCGTCGGGGAAGGTATCGAAAGCACGCTGAGCGCGTTGCAGCTACTAGAACTGTCTGATGCAAGCGCCTGGGCCTCGCTCAGCACATCTGGAATGAAGACGGTGACGCTGCCGGAAATCGCCAGCGAACTGATCATCGCACCGGATGGTGATGCGCCTGGCCGCGCAGCAGGTGCCGATCTGGCCGAGCGTGCATCACGCCTGGACTGGAAGGTGTCGATAGCCGATCCCGGCGACGGTCAGGACTGGAATGACGTGCTCTGCACCGGGCAGGTGGCGGCATGAACGTGGCAGTCGATCTGAAGGCGTTCAAACCTGAGGGGCCCATTCCTCTGGTTCGCAATGTACCACCCGGCGCGGATTATCCGGTCACATCGCTAGGCCCCTTGGCTGAGGTGGCCGCTGCCGTCCACGATATGACCCAAGCTCCGAAGGCTCTGGGTGCTCAATCGGCTCTCGGCGTGGCAGCTTTGGCCGCGCAGGGCCTTGCGAATGTGGAGACCTTGAACGGGACGTCTCCGCTTTCCCTGTTCCTGCTGTCCGTGGCGCAGTCTGGTGAGCGTAAATCGTCGGGTGACCGGATCGTAATGCAGCCCGTCAACGATTATCAGCGCGAGTTGTCGGACGGCTATCGGGAGGACTACGGAACATACCGTAATCGTCTCGACATCTGGGAGGCGCGCCGGAAGTCGATCCTGAAGCAGGCAAAGTCTGAAGGGGCTCCGGCTGATCTTGATGCACTCGGGCCAGAGCCTGAGCCACCGTTGTATCCTCTGATCGTTGCCACTGACCCCACGGTTGAGGGTATCACCCGTGGCCTGGCAACCTATCGTCCTTCCCTCGGGATCTTCAGCGATGAAGGCGGGATGTTCCTGGGCGGATCCGGGATGTCCGATGACAATCGCCAGAAGACGGTCACGACGCTGAGTGCCTTCTGGGATGGTACGGCGATCAACCGAACCCGTGCTGCGGATGGGGCGTCAACCCATCACGGCAAACGGTTATCGTGTCATCTGATGGTTCAGCCTGTCGTCGCGGCAGGTTTGCTCGGCGACAAGATGGCCAACGGTCAGGGGTTCCTTGCCCGCTTCCTGATGACCGAACCAAGGAGCACGATCGGCACTCGCATGCACCGCGAGCCCAGCCCAGGGAGCAAACTTGCATTAGATCGCTTCGCGCGGCGTATCGACGAAATGCTGCGCGCAGATTTCCCTCTGCGAGAAGGCACCCGTAACGAGATCGAAGCGCCGGTCCTGCATCTGGAACCGAACGCCCGAGCGCTGCTTCAGGCCTTTGCGGATCAGCTTGAGCGCGCTCAGGCCTCTGGTAACGATCTGGCAGATGTCCGTCCGTTTGCCTCGAAGGCGGCAGAGCACGCGGCGCGCATTGCCGGTGTTCTGAGTTGCTATGCGGGCGAGACCGATGTCAGCGCCGCGACCATGGCGCATGCGATCGAGCTCGTGTCCTACTACCTTGGCGAGACCAAGAGGTTGGCCGACGCCGCTCAGCTGTCGCAGGAAACACAGGATGCCGAACGCCTGCGCGAATGGCTTTCCGAACGCTGGGTCGAGCCGTTCGTGTCAGCGACCGACATTGCCCAGTACGGCCCGTTTCGCGAAACAAAGAGAGCTCGGAAGGTTCTCGCGACCCTTGAGCAGTTCAACTGGGTTACGCCGGTCGACGGGGGAGCAGAGATCAAGGGCAAGCAGCGCCGTGAAGCCTTCAAAGTATGGAGGGCTGCAGTATGAACGCCTTCAAATTTGACCCCTACGCCGAGCTGGCGAAAATTCAAAATCAAACACCCACCCCTGCTATTGTTGCTACACCTGCTACAGAACAACGCCCTCCGGTTGAAACTGTAGCAACTGTAGCAGGAATAGCAGGGTCCGGGCGCGAGAATGAAAATCTCGCAGCGCCTGCAAGTGACAGTGCCACCCCAGCCCCAGACGATCCCGAGACCTACCTCGCTTACGTTCGTGAGCATGGGATCACGACCTACGGCGTCGTTGCGATGGGGCTCCGCTGGGCGGCTTCTCGTGCCTGGCAGGCAGAAGCGAAGTTGCGCGCATCGCGTCGGATCAAGATCGATGATCGCGGTCGCGGGGTGCCGACATGAGGTTCAACATTGTCCCGACCGGCGACGGTCACCACGACCTGGTGTTCGAAACATCTGACGCAGAGCCGGAGGTCATCGGGCGCTTCGACAACAAGGTGCGGGCTTGGCTGGCCGCGAAAGACATCGCTCGTGAGCGCGGGATCGATCCCGGCGTTGCACCATGGATGCGCCTCGTTCGACTGCCGACACCAAGAGACCGGGAGTTTTGAGATGCCTGCAAATTCAGGAGGAAATCAGGATGAGTAAGTATCAGAAAGGGCAATCCGGCAACCCGGCAGGAAAGCCAAAAGGCACGCGGCATCGCACGACGCGGGCAGTCGAAGCCCTGCTTGAAGGCGAAGCTGAAAACCTCACACGCAAGGCGGTCGAGCTCGCTCTCGACGGCGACACGACGGCTCTGAGGCTTTGCATCGAACGGATCTGCCCGGTCCGAAAAGACGCGCCGATCACCTTCACAGCCCCTGAGATGAACAGTGCATCGGACGCGGCTCAGGCAATGGGCAAGATCCTCGAGCAGGTCGGCACGGGTGATCTGTCACCTGACGAAGCGAAGTCGATCGCGGCGCTGATTGAGACCTTCCGCAAAGCGCTCGAAACTCAGGAACTTGAGGCGCGGATCAGCGCACTGGAGGCCGCGAAATGAGCAGTCTCACAAGCCTGAATGTGCGTATCGATCGGCTGGAACGAACTGGCGACGCAGAACGGACCTCGTTTGGCGCAACCGTTTGGGAGGTCTTCGACCCCAGTCCGGATGGCCCAGTAAGCGGCGGCGTGTGTGCGATCAGTGTCTATTCGGGCGAGTTCTTCCGCCGCGAAGACTATGCCAGCGAGGCTGCGTTTTTTGAAGCAGCAAGCGCATGCCACGAGCGCGTTCATGGCGAACCGCTCAAGATCGGTGAAGGGAGCGCAGCATGAGCAACCTGAGCAGCCGTATGGCGAAGCTGGAGCGGGCAAATGGCGCCGGTCTTCGTCCGGTCACTGCGATTGCGGTCCACTTCTTCGAACCTGGCATCAACGGCCCGATCGATGGTGGCGCTGGCATCATCACTGTCATAGGCGGCGAGCAATTCAGCCGGTGCGATTTCGAAACCGCAGAGGACTTCTTCGCTGCTGTCGATGAGTGCTACCGCCGCGTCCATGGTCGGCCCTACCCACGGGAGGACGAACAGTGAGCGCACTCGAAACACGCATGAAAAAGCTCGAGCGAATGCAAGGAGCTGCGCTTCGTCCAATCACGGCTGAGAGGTTCTTCGCCGAGGTTTCCAAGATGACGTCTTACGACGAAGACAGCATCGATGCGCTTTCTCGCTGCATGTCAGACGTTGAGCTTCAGCGAGCAATTGACGAGCTGACTCGCTTGATCGCGGAAGACCAGAAATGAGCCTCCAGAAAAGGATTGCCCGGATGGAAAACTCCGCAGGCCACGACAATCCATTTGAACGAATGACCGAGGCGGAGCTGGACGCGAAGCTCGAAGAGTACCGGGCAGATATGACGTTCGAAGACTGGCTGGAGCTTGAAGACTTCGCCCGTGAGAAAGGATGGACGGAGTTGAAGATTCAAGAAGCGAGAGAAGTCTGGGGGTGGAGTGACGCATTTCCAGTCGGGATCGAGGTGCAAGCCAATGAAACTTAGTCAGCGCCTTTTAGCTCTAGAAGCAAGCGCACACGGTAAAATGGACCGCGCGAAAGCCGAGAAGTTCGGAAAGGATCTGTTCGAGTTCATTCAGGAGGCCTTCCCGCGCATCGCTCATCGAAGCCGGATGGACGACCTCGCGGCCTGCTGCGGCCTGCCGGGCGGTCATTCCATGCTCGGCATCTTTGCCGACAAGTTCTCAGAGCAATCCTTCGCCACCGCCGCCAAGTCCGCCTATGGCGACGACTGGCAAGCCCAGATGCGGGCGACGCTTGAGACGGCTCTCACGACAATCACAGACGCGCGTGGCGACGATGGGCTCCTGGAGTTTGCCAAGGTCTTCCCGCCGGTACTCCTGGCGAGCCGTGTTGCCCTAGGCATGACGGAGGAGCCCGCATGACCTACCGAGGCGACCTGGCTCCTGTGCTTGGACAAGCCCTGCATCTCTTTCGGCAACTGAGCGACTTTCGTGGTCTCGACTCCGAACGGGAGTATCTCGAAGGCCTGCTGCTGGAGGGGATCGAAGCCCGTGCTGGCCGCGTTGCCACACATGACGAACTCACGCGGGCTCGGACCACTGCAGACATGATCTACGCAGCCGACCTCGCTGCGCTTTGCGGTCTCGAAGGCGAGCCGGAGCGGGTGAAACTGGAGCGGCAGCGCCTGCGATACGCAGAGCGAAAATCGAACGGCACGCTAACCCTTCTCGATGTGATGGCGAGGCCGCCGAAAGCGCCAGATGGTGAGCCGCTTCGGTTGAGGTAAGCGGCTGAAAATGCTATAAATTCGACAAACTGAGGCAGTCAAAAACATGGCCAAGAAATCGAGCACCAGGAGCGTAGAGCATGCTACCACAACCGGATAATGTCCTCCGAAATCAGCTTCTCATCGACCAGTCGAACGCTCTCCAGCAGCGCAATCGAGGCAATGCGCTGAATGCGCTGGCGCAAAGTGTCCAATCCTATGCGGATGCGCCGCGCCGGAACGCTTTGATGGATGCTCAGGTTGACCAGGCGCAGGGGCAGGCCAGGGTCGCGAAGGTCCAGGGCCTTCAAGCGGAAGCCCGGATCGTCGTGCCGTTTATATCTGGGATCGAGCAAGCAGCGGACCCGGCTGCGGCGTATGATGAGGCCGTCAGGGCGATAGAAGCGGCGGGCGTGGATATTGCGGAGCAGTTCGAGCGGTACACGCCAGAGAACCTTAAAATCGTCAAAACGATTTACACGCTGCCCCCTGCCCAGCTTACGGATCTTGAGCGGATTCTGGCTGGCCTTGGGTCCGATGCAGAGCGGCTACAGTTTCTCCAGATCAAAGCGGGCCTCAAGGCAGACGCCAACACTCGGATGCGTGCCGAGACTTCGGGCTTCAACCTTGGGCCAGGCCAAACGCGCTTTGACACGGCGGGCAACCCCATCGCGCGCGTTGCTCCGAAACCGCAAGGTGCCCCGTCAGGCTACCGGATCTCGGCAGATGGCCGGGGTTTTGAGGCAATTCCGGGCGGTCCGGCAGATCCATCTGTCATCCAGCAAAATGCGCAGGCGCGAGGCCCTGCAACGCAGATCACGATTGGCGACGGTCAGCATCTCCCCAAGCCACCAACTGGCACGGTCTGGCAGATGGGACCGGACGGAAGGCCGGTACTTGATGAGCGCGGCGCCCCGATTGCGATCCCGTTCCAGGGCGGTCCGGCCATGGCAGATGCCGCAGCGGCGGAGACGCAGGCCCAAGGCCGACGCAATCAGGCCATCCGTGAAGCAACCGTTGTCACTGAGGACATCTCGCGCGCGGTCGGGATCATCCAGAATTCGGATTGGCCGACAACCGGGCTGTTCGGCGCGGCCCTTGCAAACCTTCCGGGTTCCGCTGCGCATGATCTGAACAAGATGATGGATACGATCAAATCGAATTCGGCGTTCGGTGCCCTTCAGAAGATGCGCGAGAATTCGCCAACGGGTGGCGCGCTGGGCGCGGTCTCAGAACGAGAGCTGACCCTGTTGCAATCCACCATCGGCAGTCTCGAGCAATCTCAAGGCCAGCAGCAGATTCTGGACAACTTGGCTCGCGTTCACAACGGCTTTTTGGATGTCGTTTTCGGTGCTGGTGAGGGTCCGCAGCGAATGCCGGTCACGTTCCGCCAGGGCGACGTGCAGCGACGGCTTGAGTTCTTGCGGGCGCAGTATCCGAACGATGCCGACAAGGTGATGCAGATCATGCGAAGCGAGGGCCTACTATGACACTCGCAGCAACCGCACTGATCCCGGCAGCGGGACACAATCCTGATCTGGCGAACGTCGATCCGGGCTTGCTTCAAACCTATGAGCGGATCCAAAAGCGGTTCGGGCGTGACTTGCCGATCAATTCCGGGTTCCGCAGTCCGCAACGCAACTTCGCGTCAGGGGGTGCCAAGAAATCGCAGCACATGCACGGGAAGGCGTTGGACATCGATGTCCGCGACCTTTCGAAGGCAGACCGCAAGCGCCTGATCCAGATTGCAAGCGAAGAAGGGATCGGCGGTGTCGGCGTCTACGGGAACGCCTTGCACTTCGATACCGGGCCGCGCCGGGCATGGGGTCCGACCCACAAGAAAGATTCAATACCCGGCTGGGCGCGTGGGACAGTCGGAAAGCACCTCTACCAGCGATTTGAGGGAAGTGCTGGCGATACCACCCTGCAGGGCGGGGGCGTGACCTTCGATGATCTGCAAAAAATGGCTCAGGAGGCCGACAAGCGGCTAGGAGGGGCCGAGGCGGTACAGACACCCCTCGGAAGCGCGCAAAGGCCCACACAGGCCGCTCCTGCGCCCGCAGGTGTCACCTTTGAGCAGCTGCAACAGATGGCAGTGGACGCTGATCAGCGCCTCGGCGGACGGCAGGTTGACCCATCTGTCACGGAAGGGGCTCAGGGGGCGTTTGCAATCCGTGTCGATAGCGGTATCGATCAGGTGAACGCTGAAATCCAATCAGCCCAGCAGCCGGGTTTGTTCGAACGCGCTGGCGACTGGATCGGCGAAAAGATCCACGGCAACTCGGAACTGGATGTTCCCGAGATTGAGGGCGAGTTGACCCGACGCGATCCGTTCTCCAGCCCTGTCATGCAAGGTCTCCGCAATGCCAATCCGGTCGCGTCGGCGTTCCTGCCCGAACGCGATCAAGAGATGGAGGATCTGCGCCGTCGTTTGTTCATGGCCGAGTCCGAGGCGGACATGGCGCCTATTCTTCGCGAAGCCTTCCCCGAAGCGCAGTTCGGCGTGGACGCCAACGGCAACCAGTTCGTCAGCTTGGACGGCGACTGGTTCGCGCTCGACAAGAGCGGCCTGTCCATGCGGGACGCGCAGGAGGTCATCAAGGAAGGCCCGCTGCTCGTGGGCGGCGCCACCCTTGGCGCCCGGCTGGGACTGAAGGCGGTGGGTGGATCCGCTGGCCGTGTCGTCGGATCTGGTGTTGGCACGGCGGTGGGCGATGCAGGCGTCCAGATGATGAACGTCGGTTCCGGCTCCGGTGCCGACTTCAACACGTTCCGCACGGCATTGGCTGGAGCCTTCGGTGCCGGTGGGGAAGCGGTCTTCTCGCAGATGGGCAGGATTCTCGGGCCTATCTTCGCATCATCCCGCACGTTCCGAGGTGGCCGCATCACGGCAGAAGGCAGAGCCGCGATTGAGCGTTCCGGGATTGACCCGGATGTCATCAGCGACAGCTTTGCCAGCCACTTCCAGAAGCGTGTGAGAGAAGCCAACGGTGCAACTGACGAAGCGGTTCGCATGGCCATTGCGGATGAGTTCCAGATTCCGCTGACACGAGGGCAGGCAACCGGGGACATCAGTCAGTCTGCATTCGAGGAAGCGGCCCGCAATGAAGCACGTGGAGCCATGGCTGGACGGCGCGTTCGGCAGATCGATGAGCAGGCTCGGGCACAGGTCGGTGCAGCAGTCGACGACATCGCGAAGGGCCTCGGAGATGCAGACACCGCTCTTGGCGCCGCAGAGCGCGCAGGAGCGGCCATCAAGGACGCGGCGGGAGTTTACCGACAGGCAGCGGACGACGCCTACACGGCGCTCTCAGAGACCGGAGCAACGGTGCCGGGGCGCCTGGCACTGAAGCTGGGTGATACACTCAAGCGCGGTGTCGAGATGGGCGGGACGATCATTGACGAGGCAACTCCGAACGCGGCCCAGGCTGTCCAGTTCATCAACAAGCGCTTCGCAGGCGGTGAACGGGGCTCAGTCGGGTTCGACCGGATCGAGGCCACACGCCAGCACATCAACCGTTTGGTCACTGCCGCTCGCAAGGGTTCGAATGGCGCGGATGAAGTTGCGATGCTCCAGGCCAAACAAGGTTTCGACACCTGGACGGACCGGCTGTTCACGCGTGCCCTTCTGGACGGCGACCCAACGATCCTGGCAAAGGCCAGGCAGGCACGGGGTGCATGGTCAGAGTGGAAGCGCAGTTTCTTCAAGCAGGGACCGAAGGACGATGCGGGCCGGGCAATCGAGACGATGGTCGAAGTGGATGTCACGCCCGAGGAAGTCGCTCGCATCCTGTACGGTGGCGTTGCGGTCGGTGAGAAGGGCTCATCCGTCAGGCTGGCCATGAAGCTGAAGGGCATCCTTCCCGAGGACGCATGGAACAACGTCAGAGCGGGTGCGTGGCTGCGGCTGACCGAGGCCCCGGCAGGAAGGCCCACGTTCGGCCCTGAGCGGCTCGCAGGGCGCATCGAGGCGTTCGTGGGTGGAAACGGCTCATCCATGTCGAAGGTGCTCTACACGGCTGAGGAACGCGCTCTGATGGGGCGTCTGGCAAAGGCGCTGCGCATTCTCGTGCCACCCAAAGAAGCAACGAACCCGTCCAAGACGTCATACGGCAATGCACGGTTGGCGCAGGACACCTTCCGCTCGCTCGCAGCAGTGCTCGGCTTCTCGGAGGGCGGCTTGTCCGGTGGGCTCGGGTCGATGATTGCGACCGCCATACCCAGTATGGCGCGGGATGTCGCCAAAGGTGCCTCTATCCCGGCCAGACGAGCAACAGGACCGGGACGGGGCGGTGCAGGTGGTATGTTCGGACCGGCTGAGCAGACAGTGCGGTAGGCGTCACTCAGATAGTGGTAGGTTATTCCCGAAGCCTGCCTCAGTGGTCGTGACGTGTTAAAAAAGTTCGACATCAAGCGTCAGATGTCTGGTTCGAGCCCTTCTTACAACACGGCTTGATCAAATTGAATGTTCGCTCTTTTTTGCGCACGGCCCAGTGGCGCTACCTTCACATCGTGCAGCTGGAATGTGCGTTGATGGCAGACAATTCACTTCCTCAATTGCCCAAATAACTGGGCGAGCCACATTTTTTACACAGTGATTGAGAATAAGAAGCAGTTAGCTCATTGTCATTTGTGATAGCTTAGGGAGTTCAGAATGGAACAGTCCATAGATATTTTCGCACCAAGTTTTGTAAGAGCCGGGATCAGCAACGATGGCCGCGACATCAATTTGAAGTTAGATGAATCTGATGCCTACAATATAGTTTCAAACTTTCCAGAAAACCTGTCCAGGTGGGAGAAAAAGATACTGCAGCTTACACTCTATGCTGACCGGGTTTTTCTACCAATGGTAAGTTTGAATAACGAATATACTAGACACAACAAATTGAGAGCCCTCAGAGCGTCTGGCGAAATTAGGTTTATCGAATTTGGAGGAGCTCGTTCGGGCATTTTAAACAGCCCCGAAGAAGCGCAATACGGCCCTATTGGTGTTCATGGTGAGATTGGAGTCGTTTTCGAGAAGCATTCGAAGAGACTTAAGGAGATGGCTGATCGCCTCGCGCCATTGGTGGAAGAAGGCATAGTTGCCTTTTATGATCCATATGATCTCTATCGAACAAAAGTTGCTGAGAGGCTGTTCGGTACCCTACGATATCCAACCGATGATGAGCTTGTAGATAAGGACAACTCACTGTTTGTAGCAGAGGGAATGCTCTTCGCAGATGCGTTAGGCGTACCCTACACGGCCACCACTCAAGCAGAGATTAGTGTATTTGAACGCATTTTAAGAAGTGCCGAGATCCCTGACAGTCAATATGGTCCGATTATGAGATTTTTGGTTCACATGCCGCTTCCTGGTATTGAGATATCCCCAACAGAACTAGTCAAAGCGCGCTTGTCGGAAGAGTCGTTCGAGGATTTCCGACGTCAAATGAGAATCTCACAAAAACTCGTCAGAACTGATCTTGGGAGTCCGTCACATCAAAAGGAGATTGAACAGGTTTGCCGAGATTACTTGAACGAAGCTGTTGGTAATGTAACACGTCAGTCGGAGAGGCTATCATCTTTTAGAAAATCCGCGAAATCCTCCCTCTTAACTTTTTCATCTGGCAGCATAGCTTGCGCTGCTGTAAACCCAGATCCCTTTCTGGCAATACTTGGTGGTGCAATAAGCTCAGCATCCAGAATCATTTTGGAACAATTACTCAAGCCGACTAATCCAAGAGGCGCAGCGAAGTTCTTCAATAAAGTCACATTTTCACGATGAAATCGTCTGTTCTGTAAATGCTCGCGCCAATTTTTTGCATTCTTTCGGCTTATCGCTTGTCGGAAGTAGGTCTTCATTCTAGACCGGCGGACGGCAGGTTTGTCCGGATGCTGTTGAAAAAGTCGGCTCTGAAGCGATGGGTTGATGTTGGCTGAATTGGCCCCGCGACGGTTCAGGTTGGATTTGGGACTAGTCTGGCGAGCTTTCGTAAGTTCTGCACCGTCGCGGCGAGGTGGAACTCGTCTTTGGCTCCGTTTGGTCCCCTCAGTCGCAGTCGAGCGAGGCCTATAATTCGCTTCAAGTGGGCGAACAACATCTCGACCTTCTTCCGAGCGTAGCTTGATGAGACGAATGCGTCGGTTGTCGCGATGTCCCGCGCCATTTGCCGGGCGCCTTCATATTTCGACCGAGAGATTTTCCGCGTTGCCTGATTTGGTGTGCATTTCGATTTCAAAGCGCACGCGCCACAGTCCTGTTTGCGGGCGAAGTACTTCTTGAACCCGTCCTTGCCGAACTCAGGGCGTTCCTTTGTGAACGACCGCCAGTAGGGCTTCAGTGGGTTGCCGCCGGGGCAGATGTATTCGTCGGCCTTGTAGTCATAGACGAAGTCGGTCGCTGGAAACGTTCCATCCTTCCTTTCGGATTTGTCAAAGACCGGGATATGGGGTTCGATGCCTTCATCTTCGACTAGCCAGCCCAACATGTCGGCTGATCCGTAGGCCGTGTCGGCGGCCAGAAGTTCGGGGTAAAGGCCGAAGCGGTCTTTCACCCGCAGGATCATCTCTTGCGCCGCACCTGCTTCGGCTTGGCGGATTGGTGAGGTGGCCTCGACGTCAATGATAACGGCATTCTCAAGATCCACGAGATAGTTGGTTGAGTAAGCGAAGAATGGTCGATCTCCGTTCGCCCCGGTGTAACGTGCGGCTGGATCAGAGGGCGACAGCGCCTTTGGCTTGACGGATGTCGCGCCACTGAAAGCCGCGTGGTCCAGTGTGTCGAGATATTCCTGAATGGCGCGTGGCGCGGCGGCAGGCGGCGACCACTCCGCCGCGTCTACCTTTGTATAGCGGCTGGCGTCGGCCTTGATCAGCGAAGCATCGACACCAAAGTGATCGCCACCGACAAGTCCTTCGGCGATACAACGCTCTAGCACCTGCTCAAAGAGGTGGCGGAATAGGTCGCTGTCGCGGAACCTACCATGGCGGTTCTTCGAGAACGTCGAATGATCCGGAACCGGATCGGCCAAATCGAGACGACAGAACCACCGATAGGCCAGATTTAGATGGACGTCATCGCAAAGCCGACGCTCAGATCGGATGCCCATGCAATATCCGACGATCAGCATCCGGATCATCAGTTCAGGATCAATCGAAGGCCGACCGGTTGCGCTGTAGAATGGAGCCAGAAACGCGCGGATATCTGCTAGATCAACGAACCTGTCGATCCGTCTCAGAATATGGTCCGCGGGGACATGGCTCTCGATCGAAAACTCGTAGAACAGGGCGCTTTGCGCTTCTTGCCTTGGTCCCAACATCGACGTCGCCTCATCCAATCCACAAGGATTGAATCAGCGACTACCGGAAACTTCAATGGCGACTTTTTCAACAGCATCTCCGCCTTGCGGCCGCAGACTGTCAATCCCGGCGCAAATTTCCCCAGTTTCCCGGAGAGATACTGGCCAGTTTTGGCGGTACGCCTTGGCGCGTGTGCTCCCCACATAGCTGACGCGTGCCAAGGCGCACTGGCCGAAGGCCAGTTCTGGAATGCGCTTGGTTCTCTTGATTAGGTTTTGGACTTTGCCTTGCGGCTTTGGCGTAGCCGGTAGCTGTCGCCGTTCATCTCGAGGATGTGGACGTGGTGGGTGAGCCGGTCGAGGATAGCGCCGGTCAATCTTTCGGTTCCGAAGACTTCAGTCCATTCGTCGAATGGCAGGTTCGAGGTGATTATGATGGAGCCTCGTTCGTAGCGTTGGCTGATAACTTCGAACAGCAGCTCGGCGCCAGTCTTGGAGAGCGGCACGAAGCCGAGTTCGTCGATGATCAGTAGGTCCTGGGTGGCAAGTTGCTTCTGCAGGCGCTGTAGGCGGCGTTCGTCCACCGCCTCGATCATTTCGTGAACCAGCGCGGCGGCAGTGACGAAGCGGACCCGCATGCCCTTCTGGCAGGCGGCCAGACCGAGGCCCAGGGCTGCGTGCGTCTTGCCGGTTCCGGATGGGCCGAGAGCAATGATGTTCTCGCGATGGGTGATGCACTCACAGCGGGCTAGCTCGGTCACCAGAACCTTGTTCAGCGATGGGATTGCCTTGAAGTCGAAGCTGTCCAGGCTCTTGGTGGCTGGAAACTTCGCGGCCTTGATGCGCCGCTCGACCATCCGGCGCTCGCGCTCGATCAGCTCTAGTTCGCACAGCCGGAGCAGACATCGCCTTCAAAGAACGACCGCTCGGAGTCCAATCTCCCTGCTGCTGCAGCGCGTCAGATTGCAGTCTGAACAGAAAGACAGGACATTCGTTGGGAGCAAGTTACGCCAAAACTGCGCGATTTAAGTGATTGCTTGAGAGTCGGCGGCTGGATACATTCTGCGGACCATAGAGTTTTATCCGGCTCGGGAACATCAACACGTCTCGATTTCTTGAACAACAAGCCGGAGGCTCGAAGATCGCGTTGCCTCTTTTCGGTGAACGTGTTGGAGACCCACGCTCCGTCGGGGAAGTTCGGCTGATTCACCAAGCATCAATGATACCAAGTTTTCGGTTTCGCTCCGTGTTAGTGCCCTGCGCACTGTTTGTCCGTAGCCAGTGTCGGGGTCTTCTTGCAAGCGTGGAAGGATCGCCTCGATCTGTATGCGTTGATCTCGTCGTAGCATATTCAAAGCGGTGGGGCCTGGGTAAAAGCTTTCCGCATATGCACCCTCCGAAAAAAGGATCTGATGACTGTCCAACATCAGCGTGAAATAGGTCACATTACGCCTGCCTTTCATTTGACGAACACCGGGAAGCTTCACGATACCCTTGGCCAATGCGAGGACCTTATCCTCCCCGAACAGGCGGCGCACGGCCGGACCCTCTGCCAGTATTCGATGTTGCGGCGACAGTGCCAGATTTCGGCGCGGCAAACCGTTTCCAAGAGCGCCTTGTTTGATCTGGATCGGTTTGTGTTTCGAGAGCCTGCCTTTAAAAGTTATCAGCTGCGTGCCTATCCAACGAATTTTCTGTGGTCCCTCATCGAGCGTTTCGACAAGATCGCCAACACTCAGATGTTCAACTTCCCTATCGCCATTCGGTGTTCGGATCCGAGTTCCGGCCATAAAGCAAACAGGTGGTGGCAGAATGTTGAAGTCCGCGGCGGACAGGTCGCCGAGGCCGATGTTTTCAATCGTCAGCGTTGAACCGTCATCCAAGGTTAGAATTGAATCAGGACCGACCTGAGTCAAACGGGCCGCTACATCCGTGAAATTGCTGATCCCTTTGGAAGACACCTGAATGATGTCGTCGTTATCATTAAAGTCGACAAGCGTGTCATCGCCAAAGCCATCCTCAAAATGGTAGATGTTGTCGCCACTTCCACCTGCGATGATATCGTTTCCGGCACCGCCGTAGATCGTATCGTCGGCTGACCCGCCATCAATCGAGTCGTTACCGTCACCGCCGTAGACTGTGTCCCTGTTGGTGCCTCCATCGAGCGAGTCGTTGCCTGCCCCGCCATAGACCAGATCAGTGCTGCTGCCTGCATCGATCGTGTCATCACCAGGGCCCCCAAAATGGGTGTCATCGGCCATGCTTCCCGCCTCTGCGATCAAAGTCAGAGACGGTAAACAGGTAGCGTAAATATTGAATGAACTTACATCAGCAGCCTGCAATTTCAGGAACTTGCGTTCAGATCGAGTTTAACAACTTCGCCCAAACTCTTCTCGATTGGCACCGAAGTCGCGTGCTATTGCTGCTGACGTTGTCCCAACTTCGCACGACAAGTTAGCGCAGAGGCTGCCGTTGACATGTTTGAACAGAGGTCGGCTTTGTCTCGCATAGCAGCAATATCGTTGACTTTGCTTCCTTGGGTGCCTTAACGCTGACGTCATGATGAACCCGGTCTTCGCATCTCAGGACTATTATCCCCGGCTTCGATAGCTGCGGATAGTTCATCATTGGTTTTCCGCTGCCCCTGTCAGCGGTCAACGAACAATCGACCTTGTGCCAGGCGGCAAATTCAAAGGTCGAAAAATGAGCAAAAACCGTAGAAGTCAAAGCCCGTCTCTAGGGATTGTGGGGTTTGGTGCATTCGGACAACTCGCAGCCCTGCATCTTGCCCAGCATTTCAATGTAACCGCCTACGATCCGTCGTTGGACGTAGCCAAGGCCGCACAGCAGCTTGAAGTACGTCTGTCCTCGCTGCACCTCGTGTCACAGGCCGATGTGGTGCTTATCGCAGCACCAGTTTCCTCGTTCGAGCAGGTTGTCAGCAAAATCGCAGTTGCTTGCAAGCCTGGTGCGCTGATTATCGATGTTGGCTCGGTCAAAGTCGCCCCTGCCAAAACCATGCGGCGGCTGCTACCCAGTTACGTAGACATTGTGGCGTCTCATCCCTTGTTCGGCCCACAAAGTGCAAGGACAGGTATCAAGGGTTTGAAAATCGCGGTCTGCCCCATTCGGGGAAGACGACATACAAGGCTGGCTGCGTTTTTGCGTAAGGCTTTGGGTTTGAGCGTCATCGTGACGACACCAGAAGATCACGACCAAGAAGCCGCCATTGTCCAAGGGCTTACGCACCTGATCGCCAAAGTGTTGCTGCGCATGGGACCGCTGCCAACGCGCATGACAACGAAAAGCTTTGACCTGTTGTCCGAGGCGATTTCCATGGTTCAGCATGATGCACCAGAAGTCTTTGAAGCGATTGAGAAGGCTAATCCCTACGCCGAAGCGGTGCGGAGACAATTTTTTGACCTGGCCGCATGCCTGAGCGTCGAGCTGGAAACAGCATCGAGAACATTGCCACAATGCAAAAGCGGACATTGACTGGGCAGCATGCAAGGGCGGCTTGGTCCCGCGCTGCCGACCTTCGGGGGTCTCAGGCGACTAGATGGCCCTGACTGAAACGGTCAGGACTGCTTGGAGTTCATACTGACCAAACGCAAAGTGACGCGTTCACCAGAAAACCGTCAGCCGCGCCATATGCCACATTAACGTCTCGACGATGCCATTTGGTACATGAGCCGTGCTTTCGGAAGTGAGTTTTGTCCTGATGAGTTCTGGACCTCGCAATGGTCCAAAATGCGCATTATTGTAAAAGAACACGATTTCCGTAACATGTCGGTTCTCTAATTCGTGTGTCGAAAGAAATCCGCTGAGTGCGCCACCTCGCATTCCAATTGCCTCTGTTCCTATGCAACGCCCGGAAGATTGCACGGCCATATTCGCACAAAAAGCCTTGCGTTCGGTCAGATACCTTTTTTGAAAGCTCCCAAATTTTTTAGGAGAGTAGGGCGCAACAACCTCCAGCTGCACATTTACTTCTCCGCTGCACTTTAAGCATTCATAGTTTAGGCTAGATGCCATTCTCGAAACAAACCAACCTTCGTCTCTTTCGAGGTTGGATATGAGGTAGGAATTCGTCAATCGATCCAAACGGTCTTGTTCAGCAATCGCTGAAGAAGCGAGCAAAATCGGAAGGATACGAGCGATTGTGATGACCAATTTCATGGCACACATTCCACCACTGTTCCGCACAGAATAACAGTTAGCGTGACCTAGCAGCAACCTCCTTTCAGGCTGGCAAATGCCCGCTTCGTCCGGATTTCGTTGAAAAAGTCGACAAACGGCGTTTTCCGCCCAACTCGCCTTTCGGCGGCCAGAAATTTCTCAATGTTATCAACGGTCCATTTTCGGAGAGATCGGCGAAAGTCACCGATTTTCAGCTTGAGCAGACTTTTTCAATGAAATCAGCCGATGGTGATCGCAATGCTTACGGCGTTCCAAGCTAACTCGTGTGAATTCTTAGTATATGTTCGGCACACTGTTCGGGAGTAGCGTCGTCGGTGTGAACTTTCAGATTGTAAGGCATTCCGACATGGACCCGCTCGACTTGCCAGCGAGATAGCCCAACCATTCGATCTCCCCGCGCACTTTCTCGTTCTTCCAGAACATCTAGTGAAGCGAACACGCCAACCACGCAGAGACTATGGTTTATTAGTAGACGCTGATACTCTGAGAAAGCGGCTTCATCGCCGTCCTTCGTGTTACCGAACAGAACGTCGTCGACGATCAAGTTATTCCCAGCATCCGCCAAAGCTGCGATACTTGTGCGCATTCCGGAAAGGACCCGTTCGGCAACTCTCCCAGAGTTCGCTTTCGTCAAAATGTGTCCAGCTTCACAATACTGTTCGAAATTCAATCCGTCTGGGTGGTTGAGATACTTTTCTGGCATCATCTCAAGAAATACGTCCATCTCGACATGCAAATATGGTTGCCGAGCAATCTTCTGAAGCGCTTTCGCAATTGAGCTTTTCCCGACGCTTCCTGGCCCATTTAGAAGTATGATGTTGGTCAAAGAGCGGTGCCTCGAATTGCTGTAGATCGCGAAACCAGCACTACAGACGCGAAGTCCCAACGGCGGTGTCCCGCGAAACTGTCATCAAAGGTATTCGAACTTTAGATCACGATCCAATCATCCAGCTCATCGGCTGGCAGACATGGCAAGCCGGGTGGTGACGGGAGCGCATAGTGTTTTCAGCGCCCGTCACCGTCGTCGAATCCAACGCTCTTGGCCATGCGTCTCAGTGATCGTGGGTTATTGTCACACCTGCAGGCATGTGGTCGTGGTTGATCGTGACGCCTTGAGCTTCAAGCGGCTGGTGATCGTTGGTCACACCGATACCCATAGGCACATGATTATGGTCTATCTGAACAGCGGCCATACCGCCAGTTGTCATATGATTGTGGTCGATGGTGACGCCGCCCTTCGCTTGCTCGAGGTCTGCGTCGGTGATTTCCTGCGCTGTTTTCTGGTTGGTCATTTTTTTTGCCCTCACTTGGTTCATTCTGCAATGACACCAACGTGCCGCGAACCGGGCCATGAGGCTGTAACAGACGCTACCGGCTGCCAGAAAAAGCTCCCTTCTGTTGATCTCCGGTTTAAGCTTGGAATGTTAAACGCTCCGCGACAAATGAACGTCCGGTATAAGATGAGGCACCGACTCCCTACGGCTTTGTAGCGATTTGGCTCACGTAAGACATGAACCCGAAAAAGGTCTTTTCAGAGACCCGACGTCTTGCCTCCGCTTTCAATGCCTCCGCTGTTTCGAGAAACAGTAGGCACTCTTCGACCATTCGGTCTGCGCCTCGCTCGATAACGGTCAGGAAATATGTCGCTTCTCCTTCGGCCACGTAGCCATGACCCTTCCGAGCCCCGAGACGAAAGCCATTCTTGGCAAGCATGCCAGAGATTTGTCGCATGATCCAAAGATTGGTGACGTTTTGATTGATCATGAACCGGATGAGCTGATCCAGCGGGTCAAAATCTGCAATCTGAGCCGTCGCAGTGTTGTAGTCGCCATCGCAAATCGCCAGGACACCGCCCGGTTTCAGAATGCGGAATGCTTCTTGAACAACGTCTTCGGGGCCAGGCACATGGCACAGCAAGGTATGCATCAACACGAGGTCGAATGAGGCGTCCTCAAAACCAGTATTCTTGGCATCGCCGATTCCAAAACTGAGCCGCGGATCATCTCCAAAGCTCCTTTTTGCCCGCTCCACCATCACAGGCGAAGGTTCGAGTCCGTGCGCGGTACCTGCGCCAGCAAGGTCCAGTAAGTCTTTGGTTACGTGCCCGGTGCCCGATCCCAGTTCCAACGCACGTGCGTCGCTGGGTAACTTTAGATCACTCAAATAAGTTTTGCGAATGGCGACCTGTGCAGGTTCGAGGCAGCGGGCTTCCATTGCTGCTGCAATCCGTTCCTGAAGTGCGGGATCTTGCGACCCAAGATCAGAGTATGGATCAGACATAGTGTATCTCTTAAAAAAACGTCCTGCTTCAAGCTAAGCACACATCTCGACGAAATCAAAAAGCAGAACTTTGGGCAAGTTGATCGAACGGAAACTGGGTCTCGCACTGCCAACGATCAACGATCCAAAATAGCGGCAAAACTGCCTCGCAGGCCTAGCAAACCTCAGTCAACACCAGAACTTCGCGCCGTCCGGCCATACACGTGCATGGCCCTCGGCCAACAGGATCTCACCAGCCGTTCCGCCACCGGGCAGCCTGAGCCAGACCAACGGTCGGTCGAACCGGTCAACCTCACCTGAGTCCATGATCGAAAGCCCTGGTGCGCGGATCAGCTCTCGCATTCGGTCGCGGGCAGCAATGCCAAGTTCGTGCTCTCCCGCGCACTTCGCATGTTGATTGATCTCCGGCGTGTCGAAGCCCGAAACGTAGGGCGCTCCCGGACCCATGGGCCGCAGGCTGACCCCGTCGCACTTCACGGTGTCGCCGTCGTAAGCTGTAAGGGTGGAACACTGCATTCCAGACTTGGGCGCTACGGCGCATCCGGCCAGAGCCATAGCAAGCAGTGTAGCGCGCAGATAAGGCATCAGTACACGTTCTTCCTGCGCAGACGATCCATTTCCCTGACCGTTTCACGCGCAATCATCTTGGCCAATCGCTCGTCGCGCTCGTGTTCCATGACTTCTCGCACGGCCGTGCGCCACTCCCACAGAAACGCACCAAGCTTCCACGCACCAGCGAGGCCGAGCATGGCGAACAGACCGACAGTCGTCTCAAACGGGTAGAAGTCAGCGGAGATGGCCAGAGCGCCCATGACCAAGGCGAACAGCAACCAGTGGATAAGGTGACCGACGAACACGCGCATGATGCAGATATAGGGGATGCGGAACGGATTGGGAACGCCTCTTGGCATTCGCTAGAGGGAGTTCTGATCCAAATGTATTCCAAATTGGAATTAGAACAATTCTTAAAAGTACTTATTTACGAACGACTTTAGATTTAGAATAATTCTATATCGCCTCTTCGAAATATTACTTGCTCGACAATTGACCAACAGTAGGTAAATCGGCACACTTACATGATTCGAAGCTGGTTGGACATCAACAGCCAAAGCCAACTCAACGTGGCGGTGACAAGGACGAGCGCTATGGACCCGACGTATCTGATGCTAGGTGAAGATCTGCTGCTGCGAGTTTTCATGCTCGCAGACCTGGGCCATCGAGCGGAGGATATCGCGGAGTCACTTCGACTTCCAACAAACCTCGTTCGTGCAATGATGTTGGATGCTGATATTGATGAACTTGCTTGAAATCCGGAAATAGACATAATTCCCACAAAAAATTCGATTGTCTAGCTCTTACAAGTGATCATTATTCAAAGTCTATTTTTTATCCGGCAAGCTTTGGAACTTCCCTAGTGCGTTTAACGCGTTGGGGAATGTTTTAAAATTTCAGTTTAGATCTATTCCCTGCTCGCCAATATGCCGGTCATCTCAACCGAAAAAAATGGTCAGGTTGCCATCGCTGCTTCGTCCGGGGGGCGACGGTTTCAGTGCTGCGGCTGCAAGGTCCGTCGCGTTGTGACGTTATTCCGACGGAATGCCAAAAGGCCGCCAAGACCCGTCAGCAAGAGGAGCGCGTTTGCCGGAATCGGAACGGCGGTTACCTCGCGGACCGTAAAAGCGGCAAATTCTCCAATTCGACCCTGACCGTTGTCCTCGAAAAGGGAAATGAAGAATCGCTGTCCGGCACCGTCTACCGAAATTATCAGCTCACTTAGCGTAAAAGGACCAAAGCCCGAGGGCCCTACGCCGACGACAGGAGTGCTTTGTTGGATTGCACCACCCGCCACCTGACCACTAGCAAAAGATATCCCCCCAAAGAGCTCGCTGGTCAGCGTGTACTGAGTTAGGCCGTTGCCTATCCCCAGCTGGATTGCCGAAGGCGTGGAGGTCCCGTCCTCGTTGTCCAGGCCGAAGATTGTTCCGGTGATACCTGCTGAGCCAGAAATGCTAAGGTTGTCGAAATCAATTTCGACCGGAACCGCAGAGGCGGGTGGCGCTATCCCCAGCGCCAACAGCATTGAGGCCATGAGTATCTTCAACCGCATTGAACACGTCCTTTCCGATATCATCGCGCCCCATCTTTCCGATGCAAGCAGCCCCCTAAGTCGGCAAATTGCTGAATCCCATACGTGCGGACTTCCCATTTTCTTTGGATTTCATCGTAGGCGCAGCGCCGCAGCGAGATCAAGATTGAACGGCAATCCCTGAACGCTCGTATGAACATTTCATCGGACGCCAACGCCGGTAAGAACAAAGCGCAACATTTTTTTACAGGCAGGACCTAGTGCGCGACCTGGCTCAGGTGAAATGGAGAAGACGGCCAACTAGTTCTTCTCACATGCTTTGGCGTTCTCACGGTGCTAACGGTTAGAATACTCAGCGATGTCCCAGTTTATCGAATGGCAAAATGGGACAGTTTTGACCCATATAATCTCAATGGCTTATGGTCTCTGCAACACCAGGGGTTCAATTGGGACAGCTGGACTGGACTAACACCGCCGGAAATAACCTTCCATTAACGTAAGCTAACGGTATACCCGCGTCTTCAAATGCAAGAACAAGGACAAGAAACGTGGCTGAGAGCAACACAGACCATAGCGCACTGCTGGAACTGACATCGGAGATTGTATCCGCGCACGCAGCGAACAATCACGTCCCGGCGTCTGATCTGACCGATACGATAAAGTCAGTCTACGCGACACTTGCCGGACTGAGTTCTGAGCCCGTCGAGCCCGAGGTCGAGCTTGTGCCTGCCGTCCCAGTCAAGAAGTCGATCACGGATGAACACCTCATCTGCCTCGAAGATGGTAAAAAGCTCAAGATGCTGAAGCGCCATCTCGCGACGGCCTACAACATGACGCCGGACGACTACCGCGCCAAATGGGGTCTGGCATACGACTACCCGATGGTCGCCCCGGCTTACGCACGCAAGCGCCAGGAACTTGCAAAGAAGATCGGCCTCGGTCGCAAGCCCGCCGCAGCGCCTAAGAGGTCGCCGGTTAGACAGCGACCGAAGCGAAAGTAAAGGCATTCCCTGAGAGAGCGTGCTCCCCACAACGCAAGGCTTCCGGGGAGATACGCAACAACTTCGTCTTTAGCTTCGGGCACTTGAAGGCGAAGACCCGGTCAGTGTAGTGCCCTGCTGAAAGGACCGGTCAGGACGCATTCACACACCAACAGCTTTGACAGCGACGTGGGGTTAAGAAAATCCTCGCGAACATGTCTGCGAAACTCTTCGATTTCGCACTCGATCTCGGCCCCGCATTCCTCGCAGCGGAATTTACAGTTCTGTTCGACGATAGTGACGATCATGTCTTCGTACCGAACTGTTAAGCTTGATTAATGGGAAGTTACGGCTGACACCCGATCAGGTCACCTCGCAGTTTTGGGGGAAGTTCAGCAGCTATTCTGCGTGTGGCCAGAGCCCTCGTGTAGATCGGCAGGCGCTTTGCCGCGCGTACCCGGCCCGCTCAGCAGCAGGAAACCGTTCTGGGCGCAAACGGTGTTGGCGGGCCCACCGATGGTGGACGTGCGCGAAACTTCATATGAGCTTCCCGAGATGGCCTGGGGAGACTGTATTGGCATCAAACGTCCAGCGTCACGGGCTTGTGCTGATCCGAATGTCGGCTGTAGGGCAGGCGATGTCAAACCGCTGTTAATAATGGAAAAGTGACGATCAGTTTGAGCATGAGAAGACTTGCGGTTCGAGTACGAGTTACGCTCGTCAAAGTGGTCTCAACAACTGACCTAACGAATCTCAAAATGTGCAATTGGGACATCCATCGGATCGCAAACCCAATCGCTCGGCCTACCTTCGAACTGAAATCCTAGCACGTCGAGCAATGCGCTCGCGGATAGGTCGAGGGGATGGAACGGTAGCGGGTAGGGCTCTTCGCCGTCTTCATCTTCCAGTGCATGTGCACCGTTCCAGTATGGTACTTCGAACGGTAATCGATCGCCAATGTCTTCAATAATTCCACTGTCCGGCGCGAGGCTAAGGGCTCGAATTAACTCGCCATTCTGCCAAAAGGAAAATGCACACCAGTCGACAATAGAGTGGGTCGCGTGAACGTATGTTGTCGACCCAAGATCTGTGCTGCGCCAACGTGGATCGATTTTGGAGAGAGCGTCAATTCCCAATTCCTCATGTGCAATGATCTTCAACCCACCAAAGTCACCGACAAACACTTCGCCCTTATCCGGGTTCAAAAAACCAAGACTGCCGTCCGCTCTTTCGTTCAGCGAAGCACTGGGAATTAGCCTTTCAGCGAGTTCGCGAGAAGCCGCTCGATTGAGTATGGGCTTCGCTCTCAAAACATCTTTCGGATCTTCGTCGAAATAAGCGGCGAACCAAGCCTGTGCACCCATGATAGTTGCTCCTGGATTACATGCAAATGCGTCCGGTGACTGGCAGAAAACTCATGCCATGCGAACAAATCTGGCGCAAGTCGACGGTACGAGCATCAAGTCGTCGTTGCGCAAGATAGTCGACGTCGGTCAACACGCTGCGTCAGGTCACTAAGTCTCAGAGCCGCCATCTGAGCATTGCTGTCAGGATTTTTCCACTCTGATGTACACTTAAGGTCAGGTATCGGGAGGAAGTTGCCGTTGATGTATTGGCTTTTTGAATTGTATTTTGTGCTATTAGGAGTGCCCTATGTTGCAACTTGCTGACCCTCGTTGGTCTACTCTCACCCACGCATACGGTTCTGCGAGTGATATTCCCGGATTGCTTAGCGACCTTGCATCAGAAACAGAGCCAAAAGAGGGATATGAAAGCGAACCATGGTTCAGCCTTTGGTCACGCCTGTGCCATCAAGGCGATGTATATGATGCATCTTATGCGGCACTTCCTCACATCGTAGATATTGCGTGTAGCGCGAAAGGGCCTATTGATTTCAGCTTCTTGCAACTTCCAGCCGCAATAGAGATTGCGCGGAAAAACGGTAATGGCCCATCTGTCCCGCCTGATCTTGCGAACTCATATTCCGAGGCGGTCGCTCGCTTGATGGAATGTACAGCGCTGCATCGCGCCGCACCATGGGATCAGAATATGCTTATTTCAGCGATGTGTGCTCAAGCCGTGGCGAAGGGGCATACCAAGGTTGCGGAGGCTATTATGAACCTCGATGAGGAACTGATTACGAGGCTAATCAGCCTAGATTTCGACGCCTAGCGGGACATTGTACTCTACAAACATTCGAAATTAGCATTGGTAAGTAAGGCTCTGACCGGACATCTGACGACTTTAATCAGGGTTTGCAAGGTGATCCTGATCGATTCTAGGGTAGGTGTCGGGGCAAAACGGTTGTTTATCCAATGGCGGCTTTCGGAGGTGCGTTCAGAATTCGAGAGTTTTGCATTGCGCGAGCGATAGCGGCGCGTTTCACGTCTGCACCGGCACCATCCACGATGAACGAAGTCAGTCTGGTCCCGCCTTGGGGAGGCGCTGATCGGTTGCTACTTCAATCGAGCGTGCCTGGCTCCGATAGACCTCGTACATCAACAGACTGCCCGCGACACCGAGGTTGAGCGAGTCTGTTCCTCCTTGCATAGGTATCCGCACAAAGTCGCTGCAGAGGTCCCTTTGCTGCGCGTTCAACCCGCGTCGTTCTTCGCCGAGGACCAGCAGCGGAGTCTTGGGAAATGCGAACGCGTGCAGATCGGCGGCGCCTTCCGGCGTCGCGCCGATGACCTCGCACTTCTGCTCGTTCTTCCAAAGGCGCAGGGCGTGCCAATCCACGCGAATGAACGTCTGGCAGTAAACCGTCCCCATTGCCGATCGAACGACAGCAGGTGAGAACGGGTCCACGCTATTGCCAACGAAGATGAACCCGGCACCGCCCGCTGCCTGCGAAGACCGGATCAACGTGCCGAGATTGCCGGGCGAACGGACTGTCTCGAGCACCGTCCAGCACAGCCCTTGGCCAGGTAATACCTTCCCAAGACTGCCCCATTTTTGTCGGAGGATTGCCGCGACGCCGGAGGCCCGCCGGTTATCCGAGAGTTGTCTGAACTGCTCTGGCGTCAGGTTGCGGGCAAATACACCGGACCGACGGCACTGGCGCACCAGCTTTCGGGCAATCGGTGATGTGAGCAGCCGTTCACTATAGTAGATGCCCTCTATCCCGAAACCGTTGTCCACTGCCTCGACGAAGTTGCGCACGCCCTCGATAAAGAACATCCCGCGACGGTCCCGAAAACCGCGATCAGCCTGTAGCGATTTGATATCCTTCAGGACTGCTGGGAAATCCGGCGCACGGCGGCCTGCCGACCTATCGCCAGCCATTCTCCTCGTTGGCACACATTCCGATGCCAAAGATCAATGTTCCAAGTTTCATGAATTCTGGCGGAGCCAATCCGCAAAGCGTGACGATAGATTCAGGGGTCACATGGTTGATGCAGGATACTACTGCAGCTTACCTCAGTTCGACTTGCACGTCTCGAAAATGGCCAACTTTTGTACGCGACTTAAGCACGCTGTAAGCTCTTGAAATCAAGGGCATTGATTGGGCGTGCATTAATCCAGAATTCTGCACGCTGCCGCACAGACGAACCCAACCTTCGATGCAGCGCCCCAAAATGGGAAGAAGGGCTCACGGCCGCCATCTCAGGGTTACAGTCGGGAAATTTCAAACTCGAAAAGCCCTTAAGGTCGGCAGCCGGGACGAAGCGGACGTTGCTCGTGCCGCGCGTTGTCGGCTATAGCGTCCGCTATGACGTTGAAGTATCCAGTTACCTCCAATCAGTTTCGAACTGCTCTGATCAGAAAGCTAAAGAATCTGCACCCAGGGCATCGTCCAGATTTTCTGCCTTCAAAACAGGGCATTACTTTCGTAATGAAAGATGGAATGGGCAGAGTTTGCTCGCAACCCATTCAAATTTACCGGAACACTGGCGACTGTTTGCAGACAAAGAAACTCGAAGAGCGGCTAGCGGGCGCTCTCTTTACGAAGATGCCGCCAATTGCCGACTAAATGGGCTCTCTCCGGTCACTCGCTGCATGCAGCACCAATGGCAGGACTTCACTAACGTACGATCCTGCCCCTACCGGAGCCGACCCCAAATTGACGACGTGGTGAAATTCACCACGTGGCTAATTTGCCTTTGGGCCTCCAGATGACAAGCGATGCGTCCCCGCGCGGCAATGGTGCCATGATGCGCGGAGACAAGATCTGCCCAAGCCTTGTCGGTCGCGTTCATCCCAGCATCGCCTCGCAGCGTGCGAAGAACGGTCTCATGTGCTCCTCGCAGAGGGTTTCGCTGTCCAGGCTCGTCAGGATGAACAGTGCAGCGAGTTCCCGAATGGTCTCTGGCGTCATGCCCTGCGCTTCATTCAGCGGCTCATCAATCCATTCCGTCGCGCTGTCGACCATCTCGTCCGGGCACGTTGGCAGGGTGTTCAACCAGTCGTTCCGGCGACGAAACTCGCGCAACCGCGCCTCGATAGGCCCAGCTTCAGTGGCGGAGACGGGAACGGCAAGTGCGGCAGGTGCTCCTGCGAGCAGTGTACGACGGTCAATCATGGGTGCGGCCTTTCTGCAGTGTCGTGAGCGTTCGCCCATCGCGTTAGCGTTTTCGCAAGTCCGGCCATCCATTTCGGGTAGTCCGGGTGCGCCATTTGCGTGAGCAACGGCAGGGTGATGAAGGCTGCGAGCGCCTGCGGCTTGATCCCAAGG
>ERZ1740062.338-NODE-338-length-29929-cov-3.897938_pt1 | contig 29929 bp, 33 predicted proteins | sample MGYA00581741_ERZ1740062 | MGnify/ENA primary metagenome ERZ1740062 (study PRJEB43018, sample SAMN04849747) | marine metagenome | isolation source: floating plastic debris | place: Pacific Ocean | collected 2008-09-01 | study: EMG produced TPA metagenomics assembly...
CAGACGATCGTCGGCTATGATGATTTGATGCGTGTCAAGGAAAAGGACGATGTCATCGTTGAAGTGGGAGATATGATGTGTCTGCATACCGGATTTGCCCAAATGATTGTTGAGATGGATGGCAAGCCGGATAAGGACAAGCTGCATGGTTCCTGCGCTGCGCTCAACGGACGTGATCCCAAGCTTCTTAACTGGATTACCGATTCAGGCCTATCCTTGCTGATCGCTGATAATTATGCAGTGGAAGCGCACCCTTCAGTGCCCGGAGAAGGAAGCTGCGCTTTCCTTCCCATCCATGAGCATTGTCTGTTTAAACTCGGAATACATCTGGGGGAACTGTGGTATTTGACGCCGCTGAATAATTGGCTCAAAGCAAATAACCGGTCGCGTTTCATGTTGACGGCGCCACCGATCCGTCTCCCGGGTGCGGTCGGCTCTCCTGCCAATCCGGTTGCTACAGTCTAGTAATTGCCTGTGGCTATTGCATGCGTGGGCGTGAGCATTATGTTATCCTTGTAGCTTGCTCGAGCTAATTTATTCTGCTAGCTGACGATCGTGATTTTATTTCCCCGCTTAAGGAACTGGAGTTTTCCATGTTTATTCAGACCTTGCCGCATGAAAATGAAGACAGGATGAAATTCTTGCCTGGCCGACAGGTTTTGGCGGAAGGCTCCGTCTTGTTTGAGGAAGAGAATGAGGGGCGGGAACGCTCCCCGCTTGCGGCGCGTCTTTTTGATATTCCCGGAGTTCGCTCGGTGGAGCTTGGGGAGGATTATGTTACGATCGTCAAGCGGACGGATGCCGAACATAAAACCCTGTGGATCCAGCTCAAACCAATGGTTCTCGCCGCGATCATGGATCACTATATGAGCGGCATGCCCGTTTTGAATGGTGAGCAGCAATTGGCCAGCGCCAGCTATTCGAAAGAAGAGCAGAAGATCGTTGATTCCATTGTTGAGCTGATAGATACGCGTGTTCAGCCGCAGCTGCGCGAGGACGGCGGTGACGTTGTTTTTAAATCTTTTGATCCGACGGATGGGGTTGTTGTGTTGGAGATGGACAGCTCTGGCCTATCGACACCGGCATTTGGTACGCAAATCAAAATCGAGAATACGCTGAAGCATTTCGTGCCGGAAATTCACCGGGTGCGATTTGAACGTATGGTCGAAGAAGAGACTGAGGATACGAGCGATCGACCCGGCCTTCAAAGTGAAGAGGCAGATCAAATTCGTATTCTTCTTGAAACGCGGATAAATCCAGCAATCGCGGCGCATGGCGGTTACATCACCTTGATCGACATAAAGGACAACACCGCTTTTGTCGAGATGGCCGGCGGTTGTCAGGGATGCGGCATGGCCGATGCCACGCTGAAACAGGGTGTGGAAGTAGAAATCAAATCCGCAGTTCCGGTAATTGAACGAGTTCTAGACGTGACGGATCACGCAGGCGGTGCAAACCCCTATTACGTGGGATATTGACCGCCGCGTCTACTCAACTTCGTCTATGGCTTTGATCACGAAGCCTTGTTCTGCGCTATATTTGCGGCGCATTTTTTCCCACGCCTGTTCTAGGCTTTCCGCATAAATGTCTAAGTAGTGCGTTTCTGCCCAGCTATCTGAGAGGTCCTTGTGATGCTCGCCCTCTTGGAGTGCGGAAAGGACGTCTTCATTAAAAATAGCCGCTTCAAATTTCAGCTGCATTTCCGGTCTCGCCTAAAATTTCGATTTCCGGGATTTTTACATTTGGAGGTTAATAATTGGTTATTCGGCTTTCGTAACGATCGCGTTATTCAGGACAGGAAAATTCACTGAATTGGCAATAAAGCAGGTTTCATGAGCATCGTGATGGAGACGTAGCGCTTTTTCGAGATAGCGCGCCGCCGAGATAATTACGGAGTGGCGCAAAATAACCTGTGTGAATCGAAGTTTTTTCTCTTTTATTTCCATTTTCCCCCAAGCGTCGTCGCGATACGCGGCGACAGAGATATTTTTTCGCGCACAGAGGGCAAGATAGCTCAACATATGACAGGCTGAGAGCGATGCTACCAGTAGGTCTTCCGGATTGTAACGGTCATCCGTTCCAAGAAATACGGGATCTGCAGAGCCCTTGATAACCGGTCGCCCGTCGATCAATATATCATAGTCGCGGGAGTAACTTTTATAATCCGTCATTGGACCGTTGCTCGCCCCTTTCCAGTCAATGCGGGCGACAAATTCATGCGTATGGGCCATTTTTCATCCTTGTCACTTCATTTCACTTTATCGGGAGTGGGAACGATATCGCTTTGCCTTGTTCATAGAATGCTACTATGTAGCTTTTCACTGACACTCTCATGGCTTTTTTGATGGATCAACAGGATATTTCGAAGAAAAAATGTTTGATGCAGCGTTGCGAAATATCATTGACCCGCCGCTGAATGCGATGGGCACCAGAATAGCGGCCGTTGGTGTTTCCGCTAATGCGGTGACAGTCTTCGGCTTTTTGCTTGGCCTATCGGCCGTTCCTCTGATTGCAATAGAGCAATATGGCGCTGCCCTTGTTCTTATCTTGCTGAACCGGTTATTTGACGGTCTTGATGGCGCTGTTGCGCGGCATTCGTTGTTGACTGATTTTGGCGGGTATCTTGATATCGTCTGCGATTTTATTTTTTATTCGGCAATTGTTTTCGGTTTTGCGCTTGCCCGTCCAGAAAATGCGCTTTATGCCACTTTTCTTATTTTCAGCTTTATGGGGACCGGATCGACCTTTCTGACTTACGCAATCATGGCGGAGAAGCATGGGATATCAACGAATATTCAGGGTCGCAAATCGCTTTACTATCTCGGTGGGCTTGCCGAAGGCGGAGAGACGATTGCCGCAATGCTTCTGATGTGTATTTTCCCGGATTATTTCATGATCATCGCGCTTGTTTTCGGCGGAATGTGCTGGATAACGACCGTTACTCGTATCTATGCTGCGTGGCTAACCTTCGGCAAAACCCGCTGATCGGCATTGTTTGGTCAGCCGGAACCGCTATACTCTTCCAACGGAACATAAAATAATAATAATAACAATGGAGGACTCCGAATGAGCGACTGGCAAATTGGTAATGTGAAGATTACCCGTGTTGTTGAAGTGGAGGCGACGGGCGGCACGCGCTTTATCCTGCCGCAGGCAACTCCGGATGCTGTGCAGCCGATCGATTGGCTTGTCCCGCATTTCGCCACCGCAGAAGGCAAGCTGATCATGAGCATTCACGCGCTCATCATTGATACGGGCTCACGTCGGATTATCGTTGATACCTGTCTTGGTAACGATAAAAAACGTGAAATTCCTGCTTGGAACATGCTGCAAACAACCTTCCTCGAGGATCTTGAGGCGGCTGGATATCCGCGCGAGAGTTTTGATACTGTTCTCTGTACGCATCTTCACGTCGATCATGTGGGCTGGAACACGATGCTGGTGGATGGTGAATGGGTGCCGACTTTTCCGAACGCACGTTACCTGATCGGGGCGAAGGAATGGGATTACTGGCGGGCGACGGCGCAAGATGAATTCGGTGATGTTATCAGCGATTCGGTTGCGCCGATCATCGATGCAGGTCTTGCCGATCTGGTGGCGATGAATCACCAGATATGCGATGAGGTGAGTTTGTTTCCATCGCCGGGCCATACACCGGGGCATGTCTGCGTTCAAATCCGTTCCGCAGGCGAAGAAGCGATCATTACCGGCGACAGCATGCATCACCCATGTCAGATCGCGCATCCGGAATGGTCAAGTGCCGTGGATGCGGATGCCACCGCCGCGCAGGCAACACGAAATGCGTTTTTGGAGAAATACGGCAATTCGGATACATTGATTATCGGTACCCATTTTGCGACGCCGACAGCCGGTCACCTTAAAAAGAAAGATACCGGAGAGTATTGGTTGAAAATCTAGGAAGAGCCCGATCGTCGACTTCTTTATAGTATCTGGCGGGATGGGAGACACAGTTTATCGCGTGTAGATATTTAGACGCATATAAATTAGGGAGCGACAAAATGCTGAAGAAAATTTCATGGACTTTATTTGCCGCCGGAGTGGCGGTGCTGACGTTTAGTCCAGCTGCCTTCGCGGCAGATAGTGAAGCCTGTCAAAAGGTACGTTTCTCCGATGTCGGCTGGACTGATATTACGGCGACCACAGCGGCAGCGTCCGTCGTTCTGGAAGCTTTGGGGTATGAACCGACAGCGACGGTCCTGTCCGTTCCGGTCACCTACGCCAGTCTGAAAAACGGGGATATCGACGTTTTTCTCGGTAACTGGATGCCGACAATGGAAGGGGATATAGCACCCTACCGTGAAGACGGGACAGTGGAAACTACGGGGATGAACCTTTCCGGCGCAAAATATACGCTTGCCGTCAACAAGGCTGCTGCGGATGGCGGCATCAAAAGCTTTGCTGATATTGCCAAGTTCAAAGACCAGCTTGATGGCAAGATATACGGGATTGAGCCTGGCAATGACGGTAATCGCCTGATTCAGGACATGATCGACACGGATGCGTTTGGGTTAAAAGGTTTCGAGGTGGTCGAATCAAGTGAGCAAGGGATGCTGTCACAGGTCGCACGGGCGGACCGGAAAGACGAATGGGTTGTGTTCCTGGGGTGGGAGCCGCATCCGATGAACGCCAATTTTGACCTGACCTATCTTGCGGGCGGTGACGATTACTTCGGTCCGAATTTTGGCGGGGCGGAAGTCTATACGAATGTCCGGAAAGGATATGTTGCCGATTGCCCAAATGCCGGCAAGCTTGTTTCCAACCTGAAATTCACCTTGGCGATGGAGAATGAAATAATGGGGGCGATCCTTGACGATGGCGAGGATCCGAAAAAGGCAGCGAAGACATGGCTTAAAGCCCATCCGGATGTTCCCGCGGCATGGGTTGCGGGCGTCACTACTTTCGATGGTGGGGATGCTACGGCGGCGCTCAACAAAGATCTCGGAATGTAATTGAAAAATGGCGGCATGGAATAAAGCCCTGCCGCTATTTTCATTTTTCGGGCTTGTTCTGACCACGTAGAAGAGGGGGCGTGAGATGGAGTGGCTAACCGAGCATAAAATTCCACTCGGCAAGTGGATAAGTGATGGTGTCGATCTTCTGCTTGATCACGGGGCGTGGATCTTCGATAGCTTCTCGGACGGGTTGGCGTTTCTGATCAATGCGCTGGTTGATCTGATGCTTTGGTGCCCACCGTTGTTGCTCGTCGTGATCTTTGCAGGGCTTGCCTATGCGTTGCACCGAAGTTGGAAGCTTTCCCTTCTGATCCTGGTCATAGTCGGTGTTCCGCTTGGGATTATTGCGGCGCATCGTCAGGGCTTTTATACATTATTGCGCCCGATACTCGATCTAATGCAGACAATCCCGACATTTGTCTATCTGATCCCGACGATGATCATGTTTGGTCTTGGCGTGGTCCCCGGTCTAATCTCCACGGTTATCTTTGCCATTCCTGCGCCAATCCGCCTAACCTATCTTGGGATCTCCAATGTGCCGAAATCCCTCATTGAGGCAGGGGAGGCTTTCGGCGCGACGAAGCGGCAGATCCTTTGGAAAATCGAATTGCCTCATGCTGCGCCGACGATAATGGCCGGGGTTACGCAATGCATTATGTTGTGCCTTTCTATGGTGGTGATTGCGGCCATGGTTGGGGCGCCCGGTCTTGGCGTCCCGGTTTTGCGCGCGCTTAACACAGTGAATATCGCGAAGGGGTTCGAGGCAGGCCTTGCCATCGTGATTATCGCCATTCTGCTCGATCGCGTCTGTAAACAGCCATCGAAGACGGAGAAGAAGTAGCATGGCCGTCGTAGAATTCCGGGATGTTGATATTATTTTCGGAGGAAACACTGGTCCTGCGCTCACGCTTCTCGATCAAGGAGCAGGGCGAGAAAAAATCCTTGAAGAAACCGGAAATGTCCTCGGCGTGGCTGGTGCCTCGCTCGCGGTCAATGCTGGCGAGATTTGTGTGCTTATGGGATTGTCCGGCTCGGGCAAATCGACGTTGCTTCGCGCTGTTAATGGATTGAACAAGGTTACGCGAGGTCAGGTCTTAATTGAACATAACGGGCAGCAAATAAATTTGCCGGACTGTGATGCCGGGACGTTACGACATCTGAGGATGCATCGTATCTCAATGGTTTTTCAGCAATTCGCGCTGCTTCCGTGGCGAACCGTGTCGGAGAATGTGGGCTTCGGTCTGGAGTTGCGTGGGGTCGGCAAGCGGGAGCGAAGCCGTATTGTGGAAGAAAAACTGGAACTTGTGCAGCTCGATCAATGGAAGAACAAGTTCGTGCATGAGCTTTCGGGAGGTATGCAGCAGCGCGTCGGTCTTGCCCGTGCTTTCGCGACCGATGCCGACATCCTGCTGATGGATGAGCCCTTTTCCGCACTGGATCCGTTGATCCGTAATCGATTGCAGGATGAGCTTCTGCAACTGCAGGAAAGAATGCATAAAACCATCATCTTCGTGAGCCATGATCTTGATGAAGCCCTGAAAATAGGTAATAAAATTGCGATTATGGATCAGGCGCGTATCGTTCAGTATGACTCCGCGGAGGAAATTGTCCGCAATCCGGCGAATAAATATGTTGCTGATTTTGTGGGCCATATGAACCCTCTCAATGTCCTGAAAGGTAGAACATTGATGACGTCCACAGAAAATATTCCGCAACGTGAGGGAGAGCTTTTTCTGGACCGGGCCGGATACTGCCGGTTGAAAATAGACGAGGCATTATCCATTCTGTCGGCGACATCTAACGGGCAACCATCAAAAATAGTCCCTTATGCCGGGCCGGACGATATCGCCGGAATTGAGTATGACCAGTTCGTCACCGCATCTGCAGATATCATGCTTAGGGATGTGATTGAGATAAGGCGCTGCTCTGGTTCACCGGTATTGTTTGTTGAGGATGGAAAACTTATCGGTATGATCGGTGATGACGAAATTTTTGAAGTATTTCTCAATTTACAGGGAAGTAACTAATCCGGGGCGCAACACTGGATGAGGTAATGAAAAAATGAAGCTATATGATTGTCCGGGGCCGCCTAGCCCGCGCCGAGTCAGGATTTTTTTGGCGGAAAAGGGAATAGATATTGAAAAAGTGATCGTCAATATCCGCGAGGGAGAGCAGTTTAAAGACGAGTTCAGGGAAATCAATCCACAATGCACGGTGCCGGTGCTGGAGCTGGACGATGGGAGCCGGATTTCGTCGATCGACGCGATAAATCGCTATCTCGAAGATAAGTACCCCGAACCGCCGCTATTTGGTAGTTCGCCGGAAGAGCGGGCGCGTATAAATGATAGCTGCCATTATATCAACGTGAACGGCTTTATGGCAGTTGCTGAGGCGCTGCGCAACTCCGCCCCCAGGCTTGCCCACCGGGCCATTACCGGGCCGCGCGACGTTGAACAAATAGCTGAGCTCGCGGAGCGCGGGCGAGAACGGGTCGTTTATTTTTTCGAAGATATGAACAAGCAGCTTGAAAATCAGGACTTCATAGCGGGGAACAGTTATTCCGTCGCAGATATCGGCGCCATGGTGGTTGTGGATTTTGCCACTGGCATGGCTAAGATTGAGATGCCGGACGGCCTTGATAATCTCAAGCGTTGGCACGAAAAGGTTGCCGCCCGCCCGAGCGCAAGTGCCTGACGATATCTAATTCTGGCGGCGGCGTCCACGGCGGTTGCCGCGGCCAGTTTCAGGCGGAGCTCCGTGAGACGCCTCCGCTGGTAACTTAACTTGCCAAACGGGGCCAAAGCGTGCCTCGATATCCGAGATGCCGATATTCTGCTTGGGCGTATATCCGTCAAGGGCCTCTGCCATTGCCTTCAGATGCGCATGGCTGGTTCCGCAGCAGCCACCGATATTTCGGGTGCCCGCGGCGGCCGCAAGGCGTGCGTAATCAGCCATTACGTCAAGCGTTCCGCTATAAATAAGCTTGCCGTCCTTGAATTCTGGAATGCCGCAGTTGGCTTTGGCGACAATGATATCGCCTTCTTCCGCAGTGGATTGAAGGCCTAAGACAGTTTCTAGCAACTCACCGGCGCCAACGCCGCAATTCGCGCCCCAGCCGACGGGACGCGTGGGTAACTCATGGCAAAATTCAGTAAAATCAGAGGGTTTAATGCCCATCATCGTGCGTCGGTTGGTATCGAACGACATGGTGCAGACAAAGGGGTGTCCGACGGCCTTCGCTGCCTCAACGGCGGCGGCGACTTCCTCTTTCGAGGACATGGTCTCAATCCAAAGTACGTCAACGCCGCCCTCGAGCAGTGCGTCTGCCTGAGCCTTGAAGGCCTCGACGGCGCGCTCGTGAGTGAGAGTGCCCATCGGCTCCATTAACTCTCCCGTCGGCCCCATGGAGCCTGCAACGATGACAGTACGATCGACGCGATCGGCCTCCGCACGGGCAATTTTCGCAGCGGCAAGGTTAAGTTCGCGAACCCTATCTTGCGCATTGTGAAGTTTGAGCCGATAGCTCGTCCCGCCGAAGCTGTTGGTCAGGATGATATCCGAGCCAGCATCGACGAAACCGCGATGCAAGCCGTGGATTTTCTCCGGCGCATCGATATTCCATAGTTCCGGCGCATCGCCTGACTGCAGACCGACAGCGAAGAGGTTGGTTCCGACCGCGCCATCAGCCAGCAAGAAAGGTTTGCTGTCCAAAAGTTCTTGAAGTTTATTGACCATATTCTCGTCCTAAGCAAAAGACCATGCAGAGATTAGGCGGTATTCGGGCCTTTGTCATCATCCGCATCTTTGGGCTTTCGTGTCGGGCTACTTCGGGGCTTTCCAGACGGCTTCGGCTTTTCCGGCTGCTCTTCAGCCACGATGATCACGCCATCGCTTGATTCATCCCCGCTCGCAGGTGGCGTTTGTGGTGGCCATGGGCCAACAGGGAAGGGTTTCTCGTCACTCTGATAGGACAAATAAGCAACGAGTTGTCTGTTATACTCTGCAAGTGCCCCACCGAAAGATTGCAGCTCCGCGAAGGGAGAGCCTGTCAGCAAAGCTTTGATAAATTGTATGATCGTGATCGCAAACAGGACGATACTGGCGATCCGAAAAATGATCGCATACAGGATCAAATATATTAATCTCGTCCATGTCGTTGTGGACTTAACGTGCGTTTTAACGTCATCTGTCATCGGTTGCACCCCTTGAGATGGTTAATAAGTTCCGGCGTGAAAATCCGTGCATTTCAGGCTACTTACAGCCAGCGTCGAACCCTTGCCTTGTAGTCTAGATATTCCTTCCCGAACTTATCTTCAAGGTAGGCCTCTTCGCGGATAATGACGTGATAGCGAATTACGAGGAGGCAGAGGGGAAGAAGAATGAGGGCCAGCCAGCTACCAGCGGCGACTGCGCGCCCCACATACACGGCCGCCATAGCGACATAGATAGGATTACGTGAGTATTTGTAAGCTCCGTCAGAAATGATTTTGGTTGTCGGTTTCCACGGCTCAATATTGGTGCCGGCATTTCTATGCTTTTGTGCGGCCACAACGAGATAAATAAAGGATATTATTGCGATTACCCCGCCGATAAAGTTTAGGTAAGCAGCCGCAAGATGTCCATCAATCCAAGCTGAATCCAAAAGGATGCCGACCATAAGGAATGAAAAAAAGCAAAGGGGTGGCGGGATTTTTACTCCCGCATGATCAGGCTTTGACATAGAAATCTCCCTCTATCATCCGTCGAACATTAGCGAAAAAGAGATTTTCTTTCAGTGTTCTACGTCACAAACAGTAATTATCGCGGGACGTTGGTGGCGAGAAAATCAATTGCTGCTTCTACACCACCTGCGCCATGAGGAATGTCCAGGGCTTTCAGGCTCATTTCAATGGAGCTTAGCGTGCCGAGGAGCATGGGCGCATTGACATGCCCCATATGTGCTATCCGAAGTGCTTTGCCCGAGAGTGCGGCAATGCCGACACCGACAACAACGCCGCATTTTTCGATGCAATAATCATGAATAGCTTCAAGATGCTGTGCATTCGTTACAAGAACCGTCGTTACAGAGTTTGCTCGCTCATTTGGGTCAATAATATTAAATGCGAACTCATCTTTTTCAGCCCATTTTCCGACAGCCACGCGAGTTGCACTGGCAAGCAAACGATGTCGTTCGAATATATTATCCAAGCCTTCATCGTGAATCAGCTCAAATGCTTTTTGTAACCCAAAGAGCATATGTACTGGCGGAGTACCTGCGTAATTCTGGTAATGTTCAGGCCCCTGGCGACTCGTCCAGTCCCAATAGGCCGTCCGGAGGTTTGCTTTCTGGTGGCGCGCCATAGCCTTTTCATTTGCGACGGTGAAGCTGACCCCGGGTGACATCATCAGACCTTTTTGACAAGCGGCGACAGTGACGTCGACCCCCCATTCATCCATCCGATAATCCATCGTTCCGAGAGAGGCAATCGTATCCACCATCAGCAGTGCATCATGCCCCGCGTTATCTATTGCGCGGCGGATTGCAGGGATATCATTCTTAACGCTGGAGGCAGTATCGATTTGCACGACAAGAACAGCCTTGATGTCGCCGCTCTTGTCCGCTTTTAAACGAGCCTCGACGGCTTCCGGATCAACGGACTTCCGCCAGCTTCCGGGAAGAACCTCAACATCGAGACCTATCGTACCGCCAGTCTGGCCCCACCCGCCGGCAAATGATCCGCTTTCCAGAACAAGCACTTTGTCATCGCGACATAGAACGTTGCTAAGTGCTGCTTCCTTAGAGCCATGACCGTTGGCGATGTTATTAATTGGGGTGCCCTTTGATTTCGTGATCATGCGAAGATCATCTTTAAGGCCGGCGGTCACATCGACAAGCTCGCCTTTGCGTATATCCACAGCTGGACGGTGCATCGCCGCTAGGACTTCATCAGGAACAGTTGTCGGGCCAGGAATGCTCAAAAATTGGCGACCGTTTTTGACGCTCATGATAGTATTTTCCTGTAGTAGGTATTCGATCTGGATGAAAAGTGTATTCGATTTTGTGCAGGGAGCAACGGTAATTTATTCGCTTGCTCATTCGTCATTTCTGTTGGTCTCCTGCTCATAGGTTTCCTGAGCAACGGAACTGTAGAGCTGCTTGCTTGAAGAACCGAGACTGCCAAGAGGCAGGAACTCTGCTTTTTTCTTGCCGGATGGTCGCTGAATGACACGAATTATTGCCAGTATCGCGAGAAACAGGGTGCAGCCAATAACATAGTAAAACAGGCCGTTCGGGCCGACTCGAACCATGATTTGCGACGCGACAATCGGTCCGATACTGGCGCCAGTACCATAGGCCAGTAGAAGACCGGCAGACACCTGCACAAGCCGGTCCTGATCCGCGAGGTCATTCACCTGCGCGGAAGACATGGGATAAATGGTGTAGCAAAAACCACCATAGATAAGGCAGAAGGCAAACAAGGTCAGAACATAATGCTCTTCGGCGGCCCATATAATTCCACCGCTGACCAGGGCGGTTGCTAGCGCGGAACTGATAAGGATTGTCCGACGGTCAAAAAGATCAGACAATCGGCCAACGGGAAACTGTAGCAGCATGCCGCCCAGAAGAATTGTCGCCATGAAAGTGGAAATCTGCCCGAGACTGAGGCCAATGGTGGCAGCGAAGATGGGTCCCATGCTGTTAATGGCGGAGTTGGTCAGACCTGCGACAAGGGTTCCTGCAACGCCAACAGGAGAAATTCTGACAAGATCGCGGAACTTCATCCTTTCGGGAGCTGAAGGTTTGGGTGCCGTTGCCCGGGTCAGAAGAATGGGAACAAGCGCGATGGAGAAAATGATGGACGCCACGGAGAAGAGCTGGAAACTATCCGGATTTGCAATTGTGATCAGGAACTGGCCGGACCCGGCACCTAGATAGTTTGTAATCATATAGAGCGAGAGAACACGGCCCCGTGTGGCGTTTGTCGAGCGTTCGTTTAGCCAACTTTCAACGATCATTACCATGCCGGCCATGCAAAATCCGGTAATCGCACGGAGGAAAAACCAGGCAACGGGATCAATGATGAGTACATGCGCCAAAACCGCCACAGACATAACCGAGGCGAAGGCGGCGAAGCTTCGGATATGACCTGCGCTTGCAACCACGCGCACAGCATAAAACGCGCCCAGAAGCATACCAATAAAAAATCCGGCCTTAATCACGCCGGTGACTTCCGTGGAAAAACCTTCGAGCTTGCTGCGTAGCCCGAGCAGGGTGCCGAACATGGCGTTTGCAACCATCAGCAGGCCATAACTGGAAAGGAGAGAGGCGACGGATTTAATCGAGTTCCATAACATCAGTCGGATCCAGGAATGGTTCGCGATGTTTGTACAGTCCAGATCATCGCGGCGAGCGATAATGCGCCAAGTACAGCGAAGCTGGCGACAAGTGGAAAGACCGTGCCATCATAGAGCTGCGCAATTATTGTGCCGAGGCCCATGGACACAAAAGTTGTAATGGATCCGATAACCGCCGCTGCGACACCAGCGATATGGCCGAGCGGCTCCATCGCCATGGCATTGAAATTCCCAAACAGAATGCCGATGCAAAAGAAGATCACCATAAAGAAGGAAACCAGCATCCAAAGCGGGGGATGACCGTTCCACATGTAAGTGTAGATCATAAACAGGAGGGACAAAACGGTCAGTGCGACAAGCGCGTAATAGGAAAGCTTACGCATACCAAAGCGTATGACCAGGCGGGCATTCATGAATGAGGCCGCACCGAGTGCGAGCGCCAATACGCCGAAGTAAACGGCAAACATGTCACCAACACCGTACTGGTCCTGGAAAATTTGCTGCGACATAGTGAGGTAGCCGAGAAAGGCGCTGAAAATGAAGCCGCCGACCATTGTAAAACCAAAGGCCGCACGGGTATAGATTACTTCCTTCACCGCCCGCCAAATGCGTTTCAGAGAGAGCGGTGCGCGTTTTTCAATTGGAAGTGTTTCCTCCTGTCGCAGGCCGAACCAGATTAGTGTTGCCAGTCCAAGTGCGAACAGGGCGACAAAAATCATGCGCCATTCAGCGAAAATCAGGATGATCTGTCCGAGCGCAGGCGCGAGTACTGGCACCAGAATAAACACTGTCATCACGAGGGAGACAAAGCGGGCCATTTCACGCCCCTCATACTGGTCGCGAATAAGGGCGAGAGAAACGATCCGCGGAGCAGCGACCCCTAAGCCCTGTAGTAGGCGTCCGATCAGCATATCGGTAAAGTTGGGCGCGAAAATGGATAACAGGCAGCCAATGAGAAACAAGCCGAACCCCAAATAAATGGCGGGCTTTCTCCCCGTGCTATCGGAAAGAGGACCATAAAACAGCTGACCGATTGCAAGGCCCAGGAAAACTGCGGCAACGACATACTGGCGATCATTCGGATCGTCCGCATGAAGATCATGGCTGATATCGAAAAGGGCCGGAAGCTTAACGTCAATCGACAACGCCACCATGGAAATCATCAGCGCGAGCAGGATTATCTGTTCGGCAAAACCAAGTTTTTTTGACGGCGCGGACATTGGTGAGCTGATGCTCCTGTTTTACGACAGCGTTCGGGGTAAAGCCGGAAGCTGCAAGGCCCTCTAGTGGAGTGTCATCTTCCGCTCAATGAAACTCCACTATAGTCTATTTTATTTTGGGCTGAACAGACTGTTTTTGATCAAACAGCTTATACCTGAATGTTTAATTGCCGTTGGTGCCATCCATCGCGTGCTGCAGCCGTTGAAATGTCAGGTTATCCCACACTGGGGAACCGTATATTTCGACAAAATTGCGGTTAGGCTGGTGTAGCATTTGATGGTCGGTTTCAAAACCCAATGCACGCACATAGTCGTCATTTGTAATCACGAATTGCGTTTTATAGGGAAAGAGGAAACGATCTTCTTGCTGACTAAATTGCTCTTGCGCTTCCTCATAGTTTCGGCACCAGATATTCAGAAGGCCAGTGCATTTGCGACTATACCAAAGCTCTCCCATATCATCGCCAATGCTTGCGGATCCGCCGAGGATATGACTGGCATGTTGCCAGTTTTTATATCCGGCCAGTCGTGAAACTGCTTTCAGCGCATCCTTATGCTGGAAAGGAGGCTCCTGCGTGCTGAATTTGCGTAAAGTTTGAAGGGCTTCAGATTTTTCCTGTGCGGCGGCCTTCAGCAGGATGCGGCTGCGGATTTTCAGTTCCGCGAGCGAACGGCAGGTAATGGCCCTGTTTTCGGGAATAGACATATCATAACTCCAAAGTTCTATCGGCGTCCCGCGAAGCCAAACTTGTAAGGTTAAAACATGTCGATATCTGAGGTCGTTTCAGGGTGATGTCATCTTGAGCGGGCAGGCGCCCCTGGGAACCTGCGGCCAATATACGTAAAGTTTTTCGCGAGTCAATTCTCGATAACACTGACGCGGGTGTTTTTCCATTTCGCATGTCTGACATAGTGGGTTAAGCTTCACGTCATGCTGACGGGAGCTCCGCATTGCAAAATCAATAATAAGGAAGCAGCATGACCCAAAAGGAAAGTAAGGCCCAGTTGCACGGGATGGATGCGGCGTTGGCGCGCACCCCATTTTTCTATGGATGGGCGGTTGTCGCTATTGTGTTTATCACCATGGGGATCGGTGTGAATGTCCGGACCTCTTTTTCATTGCTGTTTCCTGCCATCCTGAACGAGTTCGGCTGGGATCGGGCGACGACAGCTGCTGCTTTTTCGATCGGCTTCGCGCTGGCGGCAATTCTGGCGCCGATCGTGGGCAAGCTTATTGAGTAAGTTGCGCCAAGATATAATCAGTCAGTGTCTGCCATCACTGTTAGACATGGACTGATACTGTCAACGCTTGCCACGCAACCCTGGCATTTTTATCTCACCCTCGGTGTTTTGATGACGGGAACCGGTATTGTCCTGACCTATGTCGGACAGTCGATGTTCCTGCCCAACTGGTTTCAACGTCGTCGCGGCCTTGCGGTGGGCATCGCATTTTCCGGGGTTGGGATCGGTTCAATGATCCTGATGCCAATTATTCAGGAGGCAATTTCGGCCGAAGGTTGGCGGGATGCCTGCTGGCTGATGGCGGCATTGCTGCTATTCATCGTATTGCCACTCAATTTTTTTATGCAACGCAAGCAGCCGTCGGATATCGGTCTTTACCCGGATGGCGATGCGGCGCCGGATCAAGAGCAGACCCGCGGCCAGCAAGCGGCGGCCGACCCCATAGTGGATCACGGCTGGGCTAATACGGACTGGACGATAAAAAAGGCGGTGAAAACCGGAACGTTCTGGTGGCTGGCGCTGGCATGCTCGACGGCGCTCTATGTCTGGTATGCGGTGCAGGTTCATCAAACAAAATATCTGATTGAGATCGGCTTTTCCGATCTTGAGGCTGCGTCTGCGTTAGGCCTTGTTGGATTTGCCGGAGTGCTTGGCCAGATTTATCTTGGTAATCTTTCAGATCGTATCGGCCGGGAATGGGTCTGGACCATCTCGACTACGGGATTCTTGTTGAGCTGTGTCTTGCTATTGATCATGGAGCATGTGCCAAGTGCTGCTATGATGTATGCCATGGTCATCTTGCAAGGCGGCCTTGGTTACGGCGTGGCGACCGTTTACGGATCCATGCCCGCCGATCTTTTCCAAGGGCGCGGCTATGGCATTATTTTCGGGACGATTAGTACGCTCGCGCTGATTGGTGGGGCCGTGGGGCCATGGCTGACTGGCTTTTTCTATGATGAGGCTGGAAATTACCACCTCGCTTTTTATGTGATTATCGGCATGTCGGTTGTTTCGATCTTGTCTGTCTGGCTGGCAGCACCGCGGAAACGGCGGTTGGTAGCAGGGCAGGCTCAAAAGCGTGCGGCGAGAGCAGCCGCCGGTTAAACTTGAATTTCAAACATAGTGGATTAAAGACATGACTGAGAAAAATAGGATCGCGCTCGTTACTGGAGCCGGGGCGGGGATAGGCCGGGCGGTTTCCCTCACGCTTCTGCATAACGGATATAGTGTTGTTCTAGCGGGCCGTAATCGTGAAACCCTTCAGGAAACACTGGATCTCGCGGGTTCGGCTTCCGCGAATGGATTGGTTGTCCCGACAGACGTGAGCGATCCGTCCTCGGTGGATGCCTTGTTCGATGCAATCAGGGAAAAGTATGGCCGACTTGATCTCCTATTCAACAATGCTGGTATTGGTGCACCGCCGGTCACACCGGATGAACTGGCGATTGATCTCTGGCAGAATGTCGTGAATACCAATCTCAATGGATCTTTTTACTGTGCCCGGGCGGCTTTTTCACTCATGCGGGAGCAGAAACCTATGGGCGGGCGGATCATCAATAATGGCTCGATCTCGGCGCATGTCCCGCGCCCTAACAGCATTGCTTATACCTCAACCAAGCACGCGATTACGGGACTGACGCGCAGTCTCTCGCTCGATGGGCGCGCCTTTGATATCGCCTGTGGCCAGATCGATATCGGGAATGCGGAAACGCCGATGACAGCCGTTATGAAGAAAGGTGTTCCGCAAGCCAACCTCACGGTAGCGTCAGAGCCGGTCATGGATGTAGAGAATGTCGCTTCCGCCGTCCTATACATGGACAGCCTCAGTTTGGACGCGAATGTGCAGTTCATGACAGTTATGGCGACGAAGATGCCGTTTATCGGGCGCGGATAGAGCAGGACTTTCAATCTGGAATTTGATACATATATCTAACCGATCGTTCCAATATATTTGAGAAGGAAAGTCAGGTGTATTATGTCCAACTTACGTAAAGTAAGTCGCGTTATCCTTTCTATTGAAGCTTCGGACGGGGCTGGCGTGAAGCTGCGCCGCTCAATTGGATCGGAATTAATATCGGAATTGGACCCGTTTCTGTTGCTTGATAATTTCGGTACCGAGAATCCGGATGATTATATTGCGGGCTTTCCGTCTCATCCCCATCGTGGCTTTGAAACCGTGACCTATATGATCGATGGCCAGATGCGGCATAAGGATTCGACCGGTGCGGAAGGCGTGCTCGGTCCGGGCAGCGTGCAGTGGATGACGGCTGGGCGTGGGATCGTGCATTCCGAAATGCCGGAACAGCGCGAGGGTCGGATGAGCGGGTTCCAGCTTTGGGTGAATCTTCCGGCGAAGGACAAGATGTGCACGCCGCGTTATCAGAATATCGACCCGGAAGATGTCCCGGAAGTGTCACTTGATAAAGTAACGCTTCGGGTGCTCGCGGGAGAGGTTGAAGGTCCCGACAGTCTTGTTGCCGGGCCGGTGACAGGCGTCGCGACCGACCCCATCTATATCGATGTGATGTTAAGTCCGGGTGGTAGTTATCGCCATGCGGTGCCGGAAGGACATACGGCTTTCGCCTATGTGTTTGACGGCGCGGTGAATGTCAGCGGTCAGGATGTGACGCAGCATCATCTAGCCATTCTCTCCGACGGGGATGAAGTGGAACTTTCGAGTGAGACCGGAGGCCGAGCGATCCTGGTTGCCGGGCGACCGATTGGCGAACCTGTGGCACGCTATGGCCCGTTCGTGATGAACAGCTTTGATGAAATTCAGCAGGCTGTTCGCGATTTCCAGACAGGCAATTTTTAACCTTGCTTGATCGACCGGGGAAAGGCCGTTAGGATTTTCCCCGGCTTAATTGTCACCATAGAGAATGACGAAAAGGACCTGCGCCAATGACTGTTGATATTTCCTCACCCATTACCCTCCCGTGCGGTGTTTCCGTTAAAAACAGGATTGCCAAAGCCCCGATGACCGAGGGGTTGGCCGATCCGATGAACCGCGCGACGAAACGTCATGTCACGCTATACCGCAAATGGGCGGAAGGCGGCGCCGGCATTCTTGTAACGGGCAATGTTCAGGTGGACCGCCGATATCTGGAACGGCCAGGTAATGTTGTCATCGATCAGAATGGTGGGATGGAGGAACTTCGCGCCTTCGCTGCTGCGGGAACGGCCAACAATACCCTTCTGTTGATGCAGATCGGTCATGCTGGGCGTCAGACACCCCGCCGCGTAAACCCGCGGCCTGTCGCCCCATCCGAAATTGCTATGACCTTACCCGACAGCGCCTTCGGTGCGCCGCGCGCCCTTACCTCTGATGAGGTTGACGATGTAATCCAGCGTTTTATCTATGTTGCGACGGTTGCTAAGGAAACGGGCTTTTCAGGCGTTCAGGTACATGGCGCGCATGGATATCTAATTTCTGAATTTCTCTCGCCGCTAGCCAATCAACGGACGGATAAATGGGGCGGCAGCCTTGAAAATCGCGCACGACTATTGCGGTCCGTTGTGCAGGGCATCCGAAAAGCGGTGGGACCGGCCTATCCGATTTCCGTAAAGCTGAATTCGTCGGACTTTCAGAACGGCGGTTTCAGCCATGAAGATTGCTTGCAGGTTGTGAAATGGCTGGAGGAAGACACTGTCGATCTTCTTGAAATTTCAGGGGGCAACTATGAAAACCCCGCCATGATGATCGGTGCGCGTGGGGCCGAAGAAATTCGCAATACGACCATCGCCAGAGAGGCATACTTTATGGGATATGCGAAAAGTATTCGCGACGCGACCAATGTCCCCTTGATGATCACGGGTGGCTTTAGGAGTCGCGCGGCAATGGACGCGGCCCTCGCCGAAGGAAATGTGGATGTTATCGGGATCGCCCGCCCGATGTGTGTGGACACGGATGCCCCCAATCTGCTGCTTGCCTCACCTGACGCCAGCACTATTGCCTATGAACAATCGATCAAGCCCTCAAAAGGAGCGCTTGGCTGGTTTTGCTTGAACATCATCCGGATAGCCGATGGCAAAGCGCCTGATCCCGAGATGTCCGGGGAAAGCGCCATCACAGCCTACCTTGAAAATGAAGAGCGGACAGCTGCCGAGCTAGAGAGAATGAGCGAAAATTAGCTGGTTAAAATATATTATTGGGTATTTTTGGATAGAGCAGCTTATTTACAGTCTTTCCTACTCTTTAAATAGTAAAGCTGATCTTTGCGAACCTGCAGATTCTCAAGATTTTCTTTAGCCTCGCCATTATTCTCAGCCCCAATCACGGGCAGAATAAATAGGGCGCCTAGGTAGCCGACTATCTGATTTTTTCTCCGATCCCCCTTAATAACCAATTCATTATCGTCGATTGCTTCGTTGACTTTCAAAAGCGCTGAACCAAGTTCTGGGCATTTCATGATGAGATCTGCTTCATTTATGTGAAGCAATTTCAGAATCTCAGCGTCAGATTTATTTGCGCGGGTCACAGGAAGGTCGGGCGCGGATCTGGCACAGCCGAACAAAAAACCGAGTGCCAATGCCGCGCATAAGTACACACGGATCTTTTTATAATTGGATGCACACATTGCTTAGTTATAAATCAGATGCGTTATTGAATTTCTTGAATAAATCAGTTGTTGAAGGCAATCGCTCGTCCTTTGCCTTCCAGCGCGCCCCAGCTGAAGAATGAGACACCGACGGAACCATGTCTTACAAAAATGATTGCATCAGCTCCTATCTCAGCCGCTCTTTCCTTTAGCGCCTCATCAACCATTTCTGGTGTCGGGTCTGCATTGAAAATAGTTGTTTTATTTACGGTCACTTCGATGTCACCGATGACAGTATACTTTCTGTCAGTAATATCGTCTTCCGTGAGAATTATTTTGGCAGGGTCTTTTTTCTCTACTTCAGAAATACTGGCAATTTCAACAGTCTTTCCATCTTTAGTGACTTGTGAGTCTGACCAAGTAGCGCAGCCTGAAACGAGAAACATCAACGAAAAAACAATTATAGATTTTTTTAACATTTTCAAATCCGCGAATAAACATACTGATGAGGTAAAAAACCTTTGAGGAATTTATTTTGAACGGTGAACAATAAATACGTGTGCCAAGGTTTGCAAGTCTTTGCGCGTATAACTAGGAAAATATTAAACTATGAATTTTATAAAATTTGATCGCAGTCAATGCGACATTAGATGGGTAAAGTAAGTTTATTGTTCTATTATCTAGGAGGGAGAAGCTTATGTTCGATAACCCGTCATTAATAACGCGAATTGCGATTGGCAAGTTTATCGGGCTGATTTTTGGCTTGATCGGCTTTTTTCTACTGCCATATTTTTGGCCTGAAGGCGATATGTTGCTGCGGCTTGGGGTGTTGTTCTGGTATATCACTGTCGGGGCGTTTATCGGCGTTTTCGGGGTGATGAACTGGCACCCTATAATCCGTATGCCTATGCCTTGGTGGTTCCGCGCGCCTTGGATTGGCGGCTGGATGAATTTTGTCCTGACCCTTTTTGCTTATGATACGTTTCAGCAGATGATGCTTTATATGTTCGGGCCCGATTTTCCCTTTCTGTCACCTTTCTGGTTCATTTTGGAAGGCGCCGTTATCGGTCTCATCATGGGGTATTTTGCGACAAAGTTTGGCGGAGAAGGAAAGGACACCGTCCCCGACCAACCTCGATAGTCGGTATTGTTGAGGGAGAGATTGATGGCGGAGGTGTCATCGCTGCCGCATAATCTCTTTTTCGACGGCTTCCAGACGATCCTTGCCAAAATACATTTCGTCGCCGACAAAAAGCATTGGCGCGCCGAAGCAGCCGCGTTCGACGGATGCATTCGTATTGCCGATAAGTGCGTCCTTTATCGGTTGTTCCTGTATGCGGTCAAGAATATGCGCACCATCAAGATCGGCGGCGTCCAGCACGGCGGTAACCACTTCCGGATCGTCCATCTTCTTCTCATCTTCCCACATGGCCGTAAACATGGTGTCCGTATATTTGGCCGCATAGCCCTCATCCTCGGCGACAATCGCGCCCCGCATCATCTGAACGGTATTAACAGGAAAATGCGGGTTCATTGTGAATTTCGCCAACTTGTGCTCTTTGACAAAACGCGCCGCTTCAAGGCGCATGTAATTCATCTTGAGAGGGATCTCTGCGAACTGCTGCATTGGTGATTTGTTGTTGGTCATCTTGAAGACGCCACCTAGCAAAATCGGAAAATAGGCGAATTTCACCCCGGTTCTTTTTTCAATCTCGGGAATAACCTTATGCACGAAGTAGCAGTTGGGGCTGCCGAAGTCATAGTGAAATTCAACCTTTACCGTCATGTGATCATTCCTTTTTAGTATTTTATCTCCATGATATGCTGCAGTTTGAACCGAGACGCGACAAGAGACAAGAGTTGTCTTATGCTGTAGGGATACAATCAATAAGAATGATAATTGGGAGCACGAAGATGAATGAAATTTCCAATGAGAGAGCAAAATTCAGCCAGATGACGGACGGCACAGCGGCTGATTACAAGATCATTTCCGATAACTTCAAGGTTTTTTCCAAGGAACTACCGGACCGGGTCTTGGATCACTTGAAATTACTGGAGGGTGATTTCGGCGGGTTTTCGGTGGACCGGCTTGAACATTCATTGCAAAGCGCGACCCTTGCCCATCAGGATGGGCAGGATGAGGAATATGTTGTTGCCGCTTTGCTGCATGATATCGGTGATACTCTAGGAACTTTTAATCATGCGGACATTGGCGCGGCAATGCTGAAGCCGTTTGTTTCGGAAAAGATCCATTGGATTCTCGAAAAGCATGGTATTTTTCAGGGCTATTATTTCTTTCATCATATCGGACTGGACCGCGACATGCGCGAACAGTTCCGTGGTCATGAGCATTTCGAGGATTGCGCACATTTCTGTGCGGCTTACGATCAGGCCGCATTTGATAAGAGTTTTGAATCCGCACCGCTTGAATTTTTTGAACCAATGGTCCGCCGGGTAATGGCGGCGCCCAAGCAATCCATTTATCTGATGGAGTAGGGATCCGCTCCTTTGCTGTTCTTATAGCTTTGTTGCCATGGCCGCCGGTGTTTGCTCCTGCCGGCTGACTTGAAGCTCCCGGTGGGAAATATAGGTTGCCGCGCCTACAATGACTGCACCACCAATCATCACAAATGGGTCAAGCGGTTCGCCAAAGACCATCACGCCAAGAATAGAGGCCCAGATCAACTGCAGGAAGCCGAGCGGCTGGGTAACCGTAATGGGGGCTGCCTGAAAGGCTCGGGTCAGGGTGTAATGGCCTGAGGTGGCGATAACGGCGGCTAGGGAAAGCCAGGCAAGTTCATATGTTGTCGGAGGGCGCCATTGTATTATAGCTCCCGGTAGCAGGATTATAGCACATCCGATCGTGAGCATGCCGACGATCATGGATGAGCTTTGGGTGCCCGTCAGCTTCTTTGCAATTAAGAAGGAGACGGCGAATAGCGGCGCGGCACAGAGCTGTGCGAGTTGGCCGAGATTAATTTCCTGAAAGCCGGGCCGCAAAATGATAAGCGCGCCGATAAATCCGGCAATCACGCCGCCAATCCGCCGAAATTGAAGTTTCTCACCGAGAAAGAGCGCCGCGCCGATGGTGACAAAAATCGGAGCGACATAGCCGATCGCAGTTACCTCCGCAATCGGAATGCGGGCCATGGCATAGAACCAGAGAATAACGCCACCCCCGTGCATAAGGCCCCGGAAAATATAAAGGCGGGTGTCCCGTTTGCTGGGGAACCCGGGCCAGTGCCGAACAAGCATAGGCAGGATCAGCAACGTTCCCAAACTATACCGGATAAATGCGGCCTCAATCGCCGGCATATCTGAGCCAAGGTGGCGTATGATTCCGGTCATGCCAACAAAGAGAAAACTGGTCAGGATCATCCAGGCAATCCCTTGCAGGGTCGTACTGTTACTCAGGGAATTGGAGACGGACATGCGCAGGCCTTTTTATTTTTATGGCGGCGCCCTGTAAAGAGATGCTCAAGCAAAGCTGCCGCGCCGACAATCATTTTAAGGCGCGCGGCTGCATTTGACTACTTTATTTCAGATTGCAAAAAACTGAAGTTAGAAGAGCGAGATTCTATGTCCTCTGTTTAAGCCATTTATTGGTCCATTATGCCGCGATGGGCCTGATCTCCCCATAGTTCTTCTACTTTTGCATCCCGGCCGCAGCTGTAGCGGTAGAATTTATATTTCCACGGACTCTTTTCAGAATAGTTCTGATGGTAGTCTTCTGCCGGGTAAAAGGTTGTCGCGTTTCGTATGGGCGTAACGACAGGAGCGTTTAATAGACCGGATGCGTTAAGGGCCGCTTTAGAATTCTCCGCTGTTGATTTTTGGGCGTCGCTAGTGGCGAAAATGGCTGTTTTATAGCTTTCGCCCCGGTCGCAGAATTGCCCGCCATCGTCTGTTGGATCGACACTCCGCCAGAAAATATCGAGGAGATCGGCATAAGTGACCTTGTCCGGGTCAAAGATAATCTCGACGGCTTCCAGATGTCCGCTGCCGCCGGCCGAGACAGACTTGTATGTCGGATTGGGGGCCTCCCCTCCGATATACCCTGACGTCGTCCGCGTCACGCCGGGAACATGATCAAAGTCCGATTCCACACACCAGAAACAGCCGCCAGCAAATATAGCACTTTCTTCTGCCGCGGCAGCTTGGGATGTCAGGCCCAAGACACCGCCTGTAAAAACTGCGACCACCAGTATAAACTTAAAAAAGGGCGAATATACTTTCTGCATTTAATGACACTCCGCTTCACTTTAATTGCCGATGATCGAAAGCTGCGCTAATTAAGCCGCGAATCCCAGAGCATCTCGCAGATAGTTGACATCACAAAAACGTCAATGTACCGGATGCGCCTCAGGACGCCTTTTCTTTTTCCGCCATTTTATTGATCCCCGTCTTCTTGTTTATTTTCCGGAGTGTCGGGCCCTAGTCCGCATAGCCTGGCAATTGCCGGTCGAGTTTGCGCAGGAGTGCACTCCAGGCAATCCCGGAAACGGCGGTCAAGCCTTTCTCCCCTTGTTTTGCCGTCACTTCCATAACGCTGTCGGATGGGTAACGAAGCTTGCGGCCACCCGCGAGGCTGGCAACCTGCATCTCGCAGGCGCGCTCCAAGAAATACATGCTCAAAAATGCATCGCGGACCGTCGGGCCGAGCGCGAGCGTGCCATGGTTCCAAAGCAGCATTAAATCCTTATCGCCCAGATCTTTCTGCAGGCGCGGCCGTTCGTCATGATTAAGTGCGACGCCTTCATACTCATGGTAGGCAAGCTGTTCTCTTATGAGTAGTGCTGTCTGGTTGAGTGGCAATAGCCCCTCTTCCTGTGTCGCAACGGCGGTGCCGGCAGCTGTATGCAGATGCATGACGCAACCAGCATCGTGCCGAACTTCATGTACAGCAGAGTGTATTGTGAAGCCGGCGGGATTCACAGGATACTCACTTTCACCGACAATGTCGCCGTTCATGTCAATTTTGACCAAGGACGAGGCGGTGATTTCATCAAATGTCATGCCATAGGGGTTAATGAGAAAATGGTTGTCGTCTCCCGGCAGGCGCGCGGAGATATGGGTGAAAATCAGATCATCCCAGCCAAAAAGCGAGACTAGTCGATAGGCCGCTGCGAGATCGGTCCGGATTTCCCATTCAGCGTTACTGAATTGCTCACGTCGCGATGATTTCTGTACTGTGGCCAAGCTCATTCTAATCTCCCGTGTTAAGTTTCCAAGGTTGGGGCATCAATCTGAAAGCCGCGTATAAACCCGGAATACATATATTTTCTGTTTCTTCTGATAGTTGAGTGTAGCGGATGTTTTTGCTCAAGAGCAATTCCCTTTTATCCCCACGTGCCCTAACGCGGTGTTAATAATTATACGGTAATTCTATATAAGTCATTACAAGTAAAGAGTGGCCGAGTGGGCTGATTTAACAGATGATGAAAAAAATTATCCAGTTTTTCAAGAAAAAGAGCAGTATTTTCAAGAAAAAGATCAGCCCGGAAGAAGCGGGGGGCGAGGTAAAATATTCCAAATTTGGAATTGGTCCTCGGCTTATTGCAGCATTCTCCATCGTTGCGATTCTAACTATTGCTATTTCCGCAATCAGCTGGGTCAGCCTGGGGGTAATCACAACTGCGCAGGAAGAGCTTATTAATGAGAAAGTTCCTGCGATCTCTCATGCCTTGAAACTCGCAAACGAAACAACGGCGCTCGCGGCGGCCGCGCCGCAGCTTAGCACGGCGAGAACGGAAGCTGAGCGTCTCCTGAGCTTTAAAAGTATCACCAATACGGGCAAAAAAGCTTCTGAGGAGTTGAGTTTACTCAGTGAGTACTTGAATGAGAATGCATCACTTCAGAAAGTTGATGATGGCCTGAAAAAAATGCTGGAAAGTCTTGCTCGGCTTAATGAGCAGGTTAAACAGCGCATTGAATATTCGAAACAGCTTCAGTCGACAGCTCCCGGCCTCTCTGTCGCCCGCGACGTACTTGATACCGGGCTGAGCTCGTTCCTGCTCCCTCTGAGGGTGCAGGTAATCAAGAATTCCGATAAATGGAATGAGATGCTTTCGCAGTCTGTCGGTCAGGCGTTGACGGGAGTACGGCCGAAATATGATACGTCCGAGCTCTCGAGCGAGACCCTTAGTATTCTGCGTTTTCAGGAAGATATCTTCTCTTTCAAGAGCAGTGGGTATCAAATGCTGAGCTTGCTGACGGAGGGTTTGCTGGAGAGTGATATTGATGCTGTTAAAGATTTTGAAGCCATTTTCTTGTCTTCGATTGCATCGATGGGCACACCACTGGACGCAATTGAAAAACAGACATCGAAAGGACGGACGCAGGAATTGTCTGAGTTGTTCGCCGATTTTCTGGCCATGGGCGTCGAAGAAAGCACTTCGAGCTCGGTAAATATTTTTAAGACCCGAATTAAGGAACTGGAGGCTGCGAAAGCTGCCGAGGGCATTGTAAGCGAAAGTCGGTTTTTGACCGGGATCCTCGTTAATAATGTAAATACCTTTACGGCGGAAATTGAGGAATCTCTGGGCACTGCAGGTCAGCAAAATGCCACACTTGCGAATACGACAAAGATAACCCTGCTGGCCTGCGCAGTGATTGCCTTGTTGATTACAATCGCGATCGGCTGGCTTTATGTCCGACGGAATATAATTCGTCGACTGATGCTTCTAGTGGCTTCTGCACGGCGGCTTTCCGAGGGGGATCTGTCTTCAAGCATCTACCGCGACGGTCGCGATGAAATTGCCCAGATGGGCCATGCTCTCGTCGGGTTCCGCAATACTGCTCGGGAAGCTGAAGTAGCGCGCGCGGACGCAGAAGTTGAACGGCAGAAGCGTGAGGAAGAAAAAGGCAAGCGTGAGGAAGATCAGCGCAATGCTGAAAAAGCGGCCCGCGAAGAGCGTGAGCGGCTTGAACGCGAATCTGCGGAAACGAAAGCCAGAGAGCGGAACCAGCTCGCCGATACATTCGAGGGCAGCGTGAAGCATCTGGTTGAAAGATTTGCTGCCGCTGCTTCGGAAATGACGGGTATGTCGCAGTCAATGACCAAGTCCGCCGAAGATACTACGCAGCGGTCCGCGACTGTCGCTTCGGCGTCAGATCTTGCAACATCCAGCGTCAATTCAGTTGCGGCTGCAACAGAGGAACTTACCTCTTCCATCAATGAAATCAGCCGTCAGGTCAACCAAGCTGCGGCCATTGCAGGAGATGCTGTCTCTGAAGCCGAACGGACCAATATAATGGTTACGTCGCTGAACGAGGCTGCGTCCAAAATCGGCGATGTCGTTGGTCTGATTAATGACATTGCGGGGCAAACCAATCTGCTCGCTCTGAACGCGACGATTGAAGCTGCGCGCGCCGGCGATGCTGGTAAGGGATTAGCGGTTGTCGCAAGTGAGGTTAAGAGCCTGGCCGCCCAGACCGCTAAAGCAACAGAGGAAATCTCTGAGCAGATCAAGGCTGTTCAAGAGGAGACTGGAAACGCTGTTGGGGCTATTGGCGGTATCACAACGACCATCGGCAAGATCAATGAGATTGCAACTTCAATTTCCGCTGCGGTGGAAGAGCAAGGTGCTGCGACCGTCGAGATCAGCCGTAGCGTTCAGCAAGCCGCCGAGGGATCACAAGAGGTCTCCCAGAATATCGTGTCCGTGAGAAATGCAGCGGAATCGACTGGAAAATCGGCGCAGGAAGTCGAAGAAATCTCGGACGGCCTTGCCAAGGAAGTCACTGAACTGGACCAGCAGGTAGAAGGGTTTCTTGCGCAAGTTCGCGCCAGCTAATTCTTGAAATAACTGAAAAAGGCAGTAGTTACAGGCGAAATATCCTGAAATAAGTACTGTCTTTTATTTTTCTAATATTCGCTCGTAATAATTGATTAAAACAAGCATATAACTATCGTTTATGCTTACTCTATAAAAACAATATATTTTTTTCTGGTCAAAACGCATTCTTTGAGTCACAGTTACCGAGCAATAAAAAAGAATAACGTTTTAAACTGGGAGGTGGACGCCAAGGCGTCCGGAAGCGTATTCATAATAATTTTGAAGATGCATCTGGAAGCTTGTGCAGCCATTAGTTATGAGTGAACAAAAACACAAATAGTATAAATTCTGAGGACACTTCAGCGACGGATGCGCTGTTAAGTGTCCAGGATGTAAGTGTTCATTTTGGCGGCATCGTCGCGTTAGACGGTGTGTCATTTGATATTCCTTCGGGTCAAATCGTCGGGCTAATTGGTCCAAATGGGGCCGGGAAAACGACCCTGTTCAATTGTATAAGTCGCCTCTATGACGTGAACTGGGGCGATATCCTTTTTTCCGGGCACTCCATCCTTAAGAGCCCAGTTCACAGGATGAGTGAGATTGGCCTTGGTCGGACATTTCAAAATCTCGCGCTATTCTCTAACCTGAGCGTTCTTGACAATATCATGATTGGTGGGCATTCGACTGCAAACTCGGATTACATCAGCAATGCGCTGCACTTGCCCTGGATAAAGCGAGAAGAGAAGGAGCTTCGACAGCGGGCTTTTGAAATGCTCAAGTTTATGGAACTTGAAGACACGGCTTTGCAACGGATCGGAGATCTTTCTTTCGGAATACAAAAACGGCTCGAGATCGCCCGGGCACTGTTGAGTAATCCCAAACTTCTTCTGATGGATGAGCCTGCGGGAGGGCTCAATCACAATGAGTTGTCTCTCCTTCTGAATACAATCCGTCGAATTCGCGACGAGTTTGGCACAACAGTTTTGCTGGTGGACCATCATATGGGCGTGGTTATGGATGTTTCCGAGAAAGTGGTTGCACTCAACTTTGGCCGCAAGCTTGCCGAAGGGCCGCCCGCTGAAATCCAGCAACATCCTGATGTTATTGAAGCGTATCTGGGGACGGGCAAGAAATGAGTCAATTGCTTGATGTAAAAGGGCTTGAAGCGTCATATGGCCCGACGAAAGTTCTGCACGGGCTGGATTTCAGTCTAGACCAGGGCGGGGTTACAACAATTCTCGGCGCGAATGGCGCCGGTAAAACAACAACACTTCGCGCAATCAGTGGGATGGTTACCCGAAAAGGGACGATACAGCTAGAAGGCGCGGAACTTTCCGCCCTGCAGACAGCGGATATCACACGTAAGGGCATTGCCCATGTTCCGGAGGGACGCGGAACGTTCGTGAGAATGTCTGCGGAAGACAATTTACGTCTTGGAGCCTATAGCCGGAGCGACAGAGCGGGCATTGCCGAAGATATTGAGCGGGTTTATAGCTATTTCCCTATCCTCAAGCAGCGGCGAGGTCAGCAGGCGGGCACGTTAAGTGGCGGTGAAGCACAGATGCTGGCCGTTGGCCGGGCTTTGATGTTACGGCCGCAGCTTTTGTTGCTTGATGAACCTTCTTTTGGCCTTGCGCCGCTAATTGTTCAGGAACTCTTTGATATCCTGAAAAGAATCAATGTGGAAGAAGGGGTGAGTATGCTGCTGGTCGAGCAAAACGCGTCGCTGGCGCTTGAGCTGGCCGATCATGCCTATTTGCTGGAAACGGGAAATATCGTTATCTCCGGCACCTCGGAATCAATTCTTGAAAATGAGACCGTTCGTCGGTCCTACTTAGGGTATTAGGACGTTCCCATGGATCTTTTTCTGCAGCAATTACTAACTGGTATCGCAAATGGCGCTATTTACGCGTGCCTGGCACTTGCGGTCGTGATGATTTATCAGGCCATCGATCATTTCAATTTTGCACAGGGCGAAATGGCGATGTTCAGCACCTATATCTGCTGGGCGATGATTGCGGGCGGCGTGCCCTACTGGCTTGCGTTCTTTGCGACGATCATTATTTCCTTTGTCGGTGGGCTCGCGATTGAGCGGATCATCTTTAAGCCACTTCACAGCGCGCCGGTTCTGAGCCATATCGTTGTCTTTATTGGCCTTGTCGCCATTTTTAATAGTACTGCCGGCGCGATTTGGGATCACAATATCAAGACATTCCCCTCGCCCTTTCCGGAAGGATCTTTCGGGGGGCTGATTGGGCTGCATGAAGTTGGCATGTTCTTTGTGACGCTGCTTTTGTTATTGGCAATTTTCTGCTTTTTCCGTTTTACACGGGTTGGCATGGCCATGCAGGCGGCGGCGGCCAATCCTGATTCTGCCGGGCTCGTCGGCATTCGGGTCGGCTGGATGCTGGCCTTGGGCTGGGGGTTGGCCGCAGCAATCGGCGCTGTGGCTGGAATGATGATTGCACCGATCGTCTTTTTGGAACCGAACATGATGCTGGGTATTCTTCTCTATGGTTTTGCGGCCGCGATCGTCGGCGGGATAACAAGCCCGGGAGGGGCTGTCGCCGGTGGCTTTTTGGTTGGCATTATCGAAAATATGGCAGGAACGTATATTCCGGCCATTGGCAGTGAATTGAAACTGACGGTTGCTCTGATTTTGATCGTGACCGTTCTGTTGTTCAAGCCCAACGGCTTGTTCGGTAAAACCATTGTGACCAGGGTATAATAATATGGCAACCGATGTAGAAACGCGTATGGATACTAAATTGAACGTCGGCGCGAAAATCCCTTTCAAGTGGGTCATTCCCTTCATTGTGATTGGCGCAGTCTTGCCCTTTTTT
>ERZ1740062.339-NODE-339-length-29879-cov-16.386702_pt1 | contig 29879 bp, 23 predicted proteins | sample MGYA00581741_ERZ1740062 | MGnify/ENA primary metagenome ERZ1740062 (study PRJEB43018, sample SAMN04849747) | marine metagenome | isolation source: floating plastic debris | place: Pacific Ocean | collected 2008-09-01 | study: EMG produced TPA metagenomics...
ATTGTAATCAAGCCTTTACAGGCTAAATTAGCCCCCTTGTGTGGGCTTTGTATCAATTAGCCAGATCATTTATGATCTTGGCGGGTTAATGGGTAAACCCGAAATCTATAATTGACCTATATCAATTGTTGTATCGATAATCGGTGTTGGGGATTATATTGGGTAAATCCGTCAACTATATTTACACCATCAATTGTTTTATCAATCATATTTCCCAATCGAGAATCAAATTATTTGAATTTTTTTTGGCGTGATGAATTTGCTGATTTTTAATGTAATTAGTCACATTATCAACACCTCTATGACTAACAGTAAATACACCATAACCACTCTGCCATCTAAAATAACTGTCTGGTTTGATTTTGTGATTGATAAGATGGGATGAACTACCTTTAGCTTTTCCAACTAACTCGGATATTTTTAGTGTGGTAGGAAATCTGGTTAAAAGGTGAACATGATCTGTAACTCCATTAATCGCGATGACAGTGCATCCCAAATCTTGACACTGTTTAGTAATGGCAGCATAAACAATATTTTGTATATCTGTGGTGATTAAAGGTAATCTTTTCCAAGTAGACCAAACACAATGTACGTACAATTGCGTGTAATTATTGGACATTTCTTATTTTCAGGATTTTAAAAACTATTTAGTTTTAAATTTCCCGTATTTAAGATTTAGATAACGTTATATTCATAATTCACGTGGATTAATTGTTTTATTAACAATTCAATTCCTACCCAAACCCATCGTAGATGAATTGGAAACCCAAAATTTATGGTTTAAATAATTTTACCGATAATCCGATATCCCGCCCGAACCCAAAGAGTTAAGCTAATTGTAACGAAGCCTTAACAGGCTAAATTAGCCCGCGTATGCGGGTTTTGTATAAATTAGCCGCATCATTTATGATATTGGCTCTCATCCATAAACATAAATCGTAACTATCTCCACATTTTTACTTGTAAATTCCTGGATTACCCAGAAATCCGCACCCCAATTAAGGTGTGGACACGCTAGTATGTATTACAGTTAACGGCATTTATTCAGGCAACAGTTGCTATGGACATTTCCCCCATCAAGGCTGTGCAAGCTCCTTACTCAGGTGACAATTTTTCTCGCACGCCACCTCCAGATTTACCTTCATTATTATTGAAGGAACGTATTGTGTATCTTGGAGCGCCACTGGTGCCAGAAGTTACAAAATTAATAATTGCCGAGTTGCTTTATTTGCAATCAGAAGACCCAGATAAGCCAATTAAAATTTATATTAATTCTGTTGGTACCAGCTTCGGCGATCGCCCCATTGCTTTTGAGACTGAAGCCTTTGCTATCTTCGATACTATGAAGTATATTCAGCCCCCTATCCATACTATTTGCATTGGTCAAGCGATGGGTATGGCTGCAATGTTACTCAGTGCAGGAACTAAGGGTTGTAGAGCAGCTTTACCTCATTCTTCTATTGTGCTTAGACAACCTGTTAGCGGTACTAGGGGTCAAGCTACTGATATCCAAATTATGGCAAAAGAGGTCTTTACTAATAAAGATGCGATGATTACTATCTTAGCTCGTAATACGGAGCAGGATAAGGAAAAAATTCAGAAAGATATGGATCGTATGTTCTATATGACACCAGACCAAGCTGTGGAATACGGCTTGATAGATAGAGTTTTTGAAAATCAGTCACAACTTGCTGATTCTACTGCTCCTGCTGGAGTTATATAGAAAAGTCAAAAGAAAGTAAAGAAAAAGTAAAGAATTTAGATTATCATAATGGAGTTGAAAGTATGCCTATAGGCTACCCTAGCGTTCCTTATAAGTTACCAGGGGAACAATATACACAATGGGTTAATATTTATACTCGACTTGCCCGCGATCGCATCATTTTTCTAGGAGAGGATGTAGATGACCAGATTGCCAATGAAATCATTGCAATCATGTTATATCTTGATTCTGAAGACCCAGGTAAGGATATTTTCCTCTACATCAATTCACCAGGTGGTGTTGTAACATCGGGTTTAGCGATGTACGATACCATGCAGCATATCAAATCTGATGTAGTGACAATTTGTTTGGGTCTAGCTGCTTCTATGGGTTCATTTTTATTAGCTGGTGGAACCAAAGGTAAGCGTTTAGCCCTACCCCACTCTCGAATTATGATTCACCAACCTTCTGGTGGTACCAGGGGTCAAGCAACTGATATTGAAATTGAAGCTAGAGAAATTTTGCGGATGCGTCATCAGTTAAATAATATTTATGCTGATAATACAGGACAAACTCTAGAAAAAATTGAGAAGGACATGGATCGCGATTTCTTTATGTCAGCAGCTGAAGCTCAAGAATACGGTTTGATTGATAAAGTGATTGAAGAAAGACCATAAAGTAGTTATTCTCGGAATTTTATAGAGATTATTAATTGTAGAGACGTAAGCAAGAATTTACGTCTCTACAAGAATATTTGGGCTTTTAATTCCTTTGAGAATCATCAAAATATTGGAAATATTGGAAATATTACAAATTATGAAATTAAACCGGATATAAATCTTCTCCAAAAGTAGATTTAAAATGATATGATTACGGTTCATTAATTTTCGCGGTATTGTCAGCAGCGAACTTTAAATTAGGCATCTAGTCTATATCATTATTAACCCGTTGGCTTGAGCTGATGGCTACGGTTACTATACGAATTTATTTATAGCTGAAGATGGATGTTGTAGATTGTTACCGTTTATTGGGATTGAGAACAGGAGCGTCATTCGCAGATATCAAGTCTTCTTATCGTCGATTGGCTCATCAATACCATCCCGATATTAATCCCAATGATAATAGAGCTAAAGAAAAGTTTATTGCTCTTACAGAGGCGTACAAATTGCTATTACAAATAGTACCACCCCTGGATTCGCCTCCTGAGCAAACTTCACAATATGTATCTTCCCCACAAACAAGAGCGAAACCAAAAGCGAAACCAGAAGCAAAAACTCAGAGGATAAGGGTAGAAGAGCAAGCTATTGAGTCGAAGTCAGCTAGTAATCCACCGAATACTTTAGAAGTTGAAGAACGACTAAAGTGGACAACTTACGAACAGTTACAAGACTTTTTGAAAAAGCGACGATTCCCTCAAGCGATCGCACTTGCGGAAGCTTTAGCTCATCGTCTACCCCATGATTCGGAAATACGTCAATGGCAGGCTATATCTTATCAACTTTGGGGAAGGATGTTGATTAAGAATAAGCAGTTTCTGAAAGCTAGAATATATCTGAAGAAGGCTTTGAAAACTGACCCAAACAATAAATCTTTGACTAATCAAGTACAGCAAGATTTACAGAGGTTACAATAAGTTCTGGGATATTGAGGCGATAATAATCATGGTTTTATTATCTGACACTATTGAGAAAATTGCTGATTTTTTGAGGTAAGTTGATCACTTCCTCTATCAATTGCTCTGGACTGAAACCAAAAGCTGTTAAAATAACTACGATGACAATAATAGCGATCGCAGTACTTAATACTGTTTTTAGCAGCTTCAGTAAGGCTCTGAAAATCAGGAAGGCAACAATAAGGGCGGCTACTAATAATATAAAGTTAAATGGCATTGTTAAAATTGACGATAATTTCAATCAGAATAACACTGCTTTCAATACGCTCTATTGAGCATCCTGAAAATAAGACCCGAATACGGCTTTATTAATGAAATTATTATTTATATTGAAACATTTTCAACTACACGACCATAATCTAATTTAATTAGGCGATCGCACTCTGTAAAATAGCGGTCGTCATGACTAATAGCAATTACGGTTTTACCACGCTGCTTTAACTGGGGTAGTAGTTTCTGATAAAATACCTTTTTAAAAACAGGGTCTTGGTCTGATGCCCATTCATCAAAAACATAAATTGGACGGTCTTCTAAATAAGCTGTTAGTAAAGCCAGACGTTTACGCTGTCCTTGAGATAAATTAATTGTCGATAAAATACCTTTCTCAACTGTTACTTTGTGTTCTAATTCTAGTCTAGTTAAATAATCCTGTATTTCTGTTTCGCGATTTTCCTCTATTCCCAACAAACGATCGAATAAATAGAAATCATAAAATACTACAGAAAACTGTTGACGATACCATTCACGATTATCATCTGTAACGGGACGGTTATTGAATAAAATATTACCACTCTCTGGAGTATATAAGCCTGTAATTAGTTTAACTAAGGTGGATTTACCGCTACCATTCCCACCAACAATAAAGACGATTTCTCCTGGCTGAAACTTTAGGTTAATGTTGTCTAAACTAAAGTGATGTTCTTCTTTCTCTCCACGATAAGCATGGTTCACTCCAACTAATTCTAAACTTGTCCAGTCCTCAAAATCTAAATCAGTTGGAAATAATGGTTCGTTAGTTTGCTCAGATAAGGACAACTCAAGAGATTCAATTTTATCAAGAGCAATACTTACTTTACTTATTTCTGGTAAATTATTCAAAATAGACCGCATGGGAGTAATTGCATATAAGAAAGTCAAAGTATAACTTGTCAAAACTTCAATAGGAATTGACATAACTTTTGTTAAACCCAGTAATAATATACCTAGAGGAAGAAAAAATAGACCTAGTCCATAACCACTAGCGATCGCGTACAAAACCATTCCCTGAGTGCAATAATGGCGGTATTCTGAGGCTGTTCTTTTCAAGTCTTCTTGGTAAAATGTATTTCGTCTTTGACGGTGAATTTTCAGTTCTTTAATACCTTGGGTAAGAGTCTGAAAATGTTTAAATAAAATGTCTTGTTTCCCTCGTGCAATTTTTAGTCCTTGTTTTCCTCTGTTGGCTATATACTGATAACTAATAACCCCCAAAATAATCAGGGTCAAAAAAATTAGAAATAATGGCACAGATAGCCAATAAAAATAAGTAAAGCATCCTAAAATTAAAGCAATATTCACCCCCATTGCTGATATAGCGATGGAAGAAGCAGAAATAGTATTAATATCTTCAGTTATTGCTGCAAATAACTTTGGTGTACCTAAAATTTCTAATCTACTTAAGGGACAAGCAAAAATACGCTCAGTAAGTTCGAGACGTAGGTTATAAGTAACATCTTGAGATAGTCGAGTCAGCAATATCCAGGAAACAGTTGAAGAGACCATCAGAAGCAAACATGAACTAATAAAACTCCAAACTATCCCAGCAGAGACTTGCTCTAGATTTTGTAAAATATAGTTAATGAGTGCAATTAGACCTGCACTACTAGCACCAGTAATTATACTTGCGATCGCTCCTAAAATAAATAGCTTCCAAGATTTCTGAAATAGAAGACGGATAATTTTCATGAATCAAGTAAGTACTTAGGCATAATTAAATGTACATTTGTCTGTAGCGTTCTTTAGAAAAAGTTCCCGTAGAGTATGGAGCGTAACGGTTGAGACGTATAAGTCCGCTTCGGGGACGCTCCGGGTTTACAAAGTATAGCGCAGCTGAGGCAAAGGATTGAGGATTATTTCAATTATTTTTGAAAATTTTTGAAATATACAAAATATTTTTGTACAAGTACTTCATTCGGGTTGTATTATACCTCTGCGGGGAATGAGATATTTACCCTGACCATATAAGGATTTCATATTCTTGTTCAAAGATATCTATTGGTCGATTTGTACCTTCACATTTCGTCCAATAAATGCACTTACCGTCTTAACTGACTAAGTGAACTACCTACACTGACTCTTTCCTACGGAACGCTACGCGAACGAGTACAGTGTAGGCTTATTTATCTCAACACTGACCTAAATACAGGTACAGTGTGAGGCTTCTTTCTGTTTAAGCTAAACTCTTTTTAAAAACTTCTCAACACTTTTCTTCCAGCGTTTCTTATCAACTGTAACAAGTAAATTATGTCCTACATCGGGAAAAATAACCAGTTTCTTGAAATCCTGCAAATTTTTAAAAATCTCGTCTATCTCTGCTACAGTTGTCCATTTATCAAGTTTACCGTGCAATATCAAAGCAGGACATTTAACAGAACTTGCATAGGTAACGGGATTATGAGCAAAACCATTAAATCCGTGTTGGACTCCTCCCCAAAATACCATTAACTCAGTTAAGGGGAACGTGGGAAACTTAACTGCTCTGATTCGACTTTTAACAGCATTTACAAGACGTGCAAAAGGAGCTTCTAAAATTACAGCGTCGGGATTCACCTTTTGATGAGCTACTGCTTTAAGAATTGCCACACTACCCATTGATACACCATAAAGTACGAATGGATGCTTAAAATTTGAACTTTGAGCATACTTCATAGCCAGAGTAACATCTTTAGCTTCTCTTACGCCTAGGGTTGTCGTGTTACCACTAGAACCTCCTACACCCCGGAAATCAACAAGTAAGGCATCATAGCCTAAATTATGAAATACTTGGGTTGGAGCTAAAAGTTGTTTGGCTTTGCTACCTCCATTTCCAGGAAATAACAGAACGGTTCCATTTGATACAGAATTTTCAGCAGGAATCAACCAAGTTTCTAACCACTCATTTGGACTGATTGGAATACGTTGGGTTACATATCTAAGTCCAATGTCAGTAGGAAGTTTAGAACTATTAGGTCTGGGAAGTCCCAGAACCCAATTGTTTGGAGTACTAAAGTGTGTCAGACTGTAAGCACCCACGTAAGACAAAATATTGAGAACAAAAAAAACTACTAGTAAAAGTTGAAAAATACGCTTTCTACTTTTCTTTCCTAGTTTCATGATCTTCAATGGCTGCATTAAATCTATTCTTACCGACTAGTAACGCTATGGATCAGTCGCTACGCTCCAATTCAAAATTTCTGCATAACAAAATTCAAAATGTTGATTTAGTAGGCATTTTATCGATTTTAAACCTTCTCGTTATTTCCGCCGCACTATACTAGTAATAATATCAATTCTATGAAAACAGGACTTACGCAACGAAGATTTGTCAAAATCTGACATTATCGTGGGTCTAACACACCCTACGAAAATTTTATTTTTTATTTATAAACACGTTCTTAGTTTGGCGTTATTACTTATTATTTTCTGGACTTTTTTATATCTAGTCTATCTAAGTGGATTTAAATTAGATAATGGCAAAATAGCTAATGATAAAACTACTTGCTAAAATAAGCTGATTCAGGATGATTCCCAATAATGGTTAATTACCAAATCCAGCTTTACTATAATCTGAAGATTCTAAACTGGCTTTCTTGAGTTGTGGATCTACTTTCATTAAATGTTCTTCCAAAATTGCTAAGTTATAAATATTTGACTTATAAAAAGCGTCAAATATGTCTCCTAAGAAAGGAACAGCACCAATAACAAATTCTAAACCTACATTAAAAATCATTTTGGCTAAATCAGAAGACTGCATTCCAAAACGAGCAGCTAGAAAGATAATGTAAGCTGAAAATCCAGTACTGATTATATCTCCTAAGCCGGGCAGTAAACCGATAATCGGGTCTAAACCAATTTTGAAGCGAGTCAAAGGAATTCCGATGGAGGAATCCATTAAGCGGCTAAGTCTGCGAATACGGTTGAGAGTTGCTAAGCGTTTGCTTGCATCCATAATTAATAAATCTTAAGAACAGTGTCAAAAATTTCAAAAGTCATTTTATCATTCATAATGGTGCCATCTTTATCTACACTAAGGGAGCACCCCCAGAAAGAATCTTGAGGAATAATTTTTGTATATCTTTTCTCTTTTCCGTTTAAATTGAAATTATTCAACACATAAGTAAAAAATCTGTGTATTTTATCCCCCTTTATCCCCTTACCTCAACCTTCAAAAATATATAATTCACATAGCTGGTACTAACGGGAATAAGTACTAGCGGGAACAGGTACTAAGGGAAAAGATGTTATAAGCGATCGCTTAGTGCTGGTGCTATGCACCATCGCTCTACTCAGAATTGATTTATTGCGCTAATATTAAATTACAACAAACTACAAATGTAATACAAAATGGTATGGATGATAAAGAAACTTCATCCAATAACCAATCACCCATTATCATAATGATATCTAAGTATTTTTCCGAAGCTTACATATTGAAAGCTATATATTGAAAGCTATAAAAGCTATATATGAAAACTTGCGGAAAATAATTAGTCCAGGTTGAAGAGTTGGACTATCTCATTGATAATGGTGAACTGATTACCTAATATTCCTTGGCATGAAACCGTGACAGAATCTGGAAACTACAAAGACACAGTAAATTTACCTAAGACTAAGTTCGATATGCGGGCAAATGCTGTCAAGCGTGAACCTGAGATTCAGAAGTTTTGGGCTGATAATGAGTTATATAAGAAACTATCTCAGGAGAATCCTGGGGAATTATTTATATTGCACGATGGACCTCCCTTTGCGAATGGTTCTCTACATGTAGGTCATGCTTTAAATAAGATTCTCAAGGATATTATTAATCGTTACCAATTATTGCAAGGTCGTAAGGTTCGTTATGTACCAGGTTGGGACTGTCACGGTTTACCAATTGAGTTGAAAGTTCTGCAAAATATGAAGTCGTCGGAACGGCAGAATTTAACACCGTTACAGTTACGAGAAAAGGCTAAGGAGTTTGCTCTCGAAGCTGTGGATGAGCAGCGAGAAAGTTTTAAGCGTTATGGAGTTTGGGGGGAATGGGATAATCCCTATTTGACTTTGAATCCGGAACAGGAAGCAGCCCAAATTGGGGTTTTTGGTGAGATGATGCTCAAGGGCTACATCTATCGTGGTTTTAAACCGGTTCACTGGAGTCCTAGTTCTCGGACTGCTTTAGCTGAGGCTGAGTTGGAATATCCAGAAGGACATACTTCTCCTAGTGTTTATGCTGTTTTCCCTGTTACTGGTTTATCGGATGCTTTGCAGACGAATTTAGGGGAATATTTACCAGATTTAGGAGTCGCAATCTGGACTACTACACCGTGGACAATTCCTGCTAATCTGGCAGTAGCGGTAAATCCGGATTTGGATTATGCAGTGGTGGAATTATCTGGGGATGAGCCTGGGAATGTTTCTACGAAGTATATAATTATTGCTAAAGATTTGGCTGAGAAACTTGCGGAAAAGTTTGCAGCGAAGTTAGATATCAAAGTTACTTTTAAAGGTAAGGATTTAGAAAATTCTACCTATCGTCATCCTTTATATGACCGCGAAAGTCCAGTTATCATCGGTGGAGATTACATCACAACCGATTCTGGTACAGGTTTGGTACACACTGCACCCGGTCACGGTCAGGAAGATTATATTGTTGCTCAGCGTTATAAATTACCTATCCTTTCTCCCGTGGATGCGGTAGGTAAATTTACCCAGGAAGCCGGACAGTTTGCTGGTTTAAAAGTAGTAGCCGGTGGAAATGAGAAAATCAGTGAGGGTAATAAAGCTATAATTGACGCTTTAGAAGCATCCGGTTCTTTGTTAAAACATGAACCATACGCCCACAAATACCCTTATGATTGGCGTACTAAGAAACCCACTATTTTTAGAGCTACAGCACAGTGGTTTGTTTCCGTTGATGGTTTTCGGGATGTAGCTTTAGAAGAAATTGCCAAGGTGAAATGGATTCCCGCTCAGGGTGAAAATCGCATCACACCCATGGTTTCAGACCGTTCCGACTGGTGTATTTCCCGTCAGCGTTCCTGGGGTGTACCAATTCCGGTATTTTACGACGAGGAAAACGGGGAACCTTTAATGACTGAGGAAACTATCACTCACGTACAAAAGATAATTGCACAAAAAGGTTCTAATGCTTGGTGGGAATTGTCCGTAGAAGAGTTATTACCCGAAAATTACCGTAACAATGGTAAACAGTACCGTAAAGGTATGGACACTATGGACGTCTGGTTTGATTCCGGTTCAACTTGGGCTGGAGTTGCTGATGAAAGGGAAGAATTAGGCTACCCTGTGGATATGTATTTAGAAGGTTCCGACCAACACCGGGGATGGTTCCAATCGAGTTTACTGACCAGCGTTGCGGTGAATGGTTGTGCACCATATAAGACCGTATTAACCCACGGTTTTGCCTTGGATGAAAAGGGATATAAACAAAGTAAATCCCTGGGTAACGTAGTTGACCCGAAAGTAGTAATTAACGGTGGGAAAAATCAGAAAAAAGAACCCGCTTATGGTGCTGATGTCCTGCGCTTGTGGGTCTCCTCCGTTGACTACACCAACGATGTCCCCTTGGGTGGAAATATCCTCAAACAGTTGATGGATAGTCGGAACAAAGTCCGTAACACAGCCCGTTTCTTGTTAGGAAATCTCCACGACTTTGACCCCAAAAAAGACGCGATCGCTTTCGAGGAGTTACCAGAATTCGACCGCTATATGTTACATCGGATGACAGAAGTTTTCCAAGATATCACTGAAGCGTATGAAAGCTTCCAATTTTCCCGCTTCTTCCAAAGTATCCTCAACTTCTGTATCGTAGACCTATCCAACTTCTACCTAGATGCAGCCAAAGACAGATTGTACATCAGCAATCTTCAATCCTTCCGTCGTCGCAGTTGTCAAACCGTGATGCAAATAGCTTTAGAAAACTTAACTAAAGCGATCGCACCGGTTTTGTGTCATATGGCAGAAGATATCTGGCAATATTTACCCTACGAAACTCCATATAAATCCGTATATGAAGCCGGTTGGATCAATTTAGAAGAAAAATGGCATAATCCCGACTTAGTAGAATTTTGGCAGCAATTACAGCGACTCCGGGATGATGTTAATAAGGTGTTAGAAGAAGCTAGGGTAGAAAAAATGATTGGTTCTTCCCTAGAATCAAAAATCCTTTTATACATCAAAGATGAGAACTTACGAGAATCCGTGAAGAAATGGGATAGCTCCAACAACGGAATAGACGAACTCCGCTACCTATTTATCTCCTCCCAAGCTGAGTTACTGGAAACACCAGATAAACTCAAAGACTTGAAACACACCCAAGAAACCGACAAATGGACAATTGGAGTAGATAAAGCAGAAGGAAAAAAATGCGATCGCTGTTGGAATTATTCCACATCCGTCGGTGAATCAGAAGAACATCCCTTGTTATGCGATCGCTGTGTGTCTGCTTTAGCAGGAGAATTTTAGGTTCACTATCTCAAATATAGATAAATCTTGTCAGGTGGGTTAGCGATCGCCTAACCCATCATCATCAATCTTGATTCTCAGCCTGAAGATTAGTGTTCTGTCCCATTAGTCTTGATGGGTTTTCTCGCACACCCACTTTAAATCGTGTAAATGAGATAAATATAAAATTGGAGATAAAAACAATCCAATGGTATCAGAAGATTTGATGGCAAAAGATATTTTTGTTTACGAGCAACAGCAAAAGTTATTGAAATCGCCATATTTATTTTTTTATCGCAGCAATACCGAAGGATTTATAGAAAGCCGTTTATCAATATCAGAGAGATTTGCAAAGTTATATTAATGAGATTAATCATTAATATTTTAGCTGTAACCATATATATAGTCTCATAAAAATAGTCTCATAAAATTAATTAAAAGATATGGTTACTCAAATAGAAATTACAAGGGAAAGAAAGGAAATTGCAGAAGAACAAATTCGCGCTTGCAGAAAACCTGTTGACTATAATACATTAGAATATCCGATTGAAATCCTTGTTAAAAAATATTTAGATGGAATAAAAGAAGACCGAAACGAATTGTTTATTCCCGACTATCAAAGAGAAAGAGCTTGGGATGAAGATAAAGAATCAAAATTTATTGAGTCTGTATTGTTAGGTTTACCTATTCCCTATATTTTTGTTGCTGATATATCAGAATCAGAAGATTTAGCACGATTAGAAATTATAGACGGTACGCAACGTATTCGTACTTTGGCTAGATTTATTACCAATGAGTTAAAATTAAATAATTTAGAAAAGTTAGAAAGTTTAAATGATTTTACTTTTAGAGATTTACCTCTTTCCCGCCAAAGACGTTTTCAAAGAACTACTATTAGAATTATTCTGTTGACTGAAGAAGCAGATGAAGAAGTAAGAAGAGATTTATTTGAAAGGATTAATACTGGCAGTGTTGAATTAAATGAAATGGAGAAACGAAGAGGAAGTAAACCCGGTAAGTTTCTCGATTTAGTAGAAGAATTATCAAAAAATGAGAAGTTCAGAGGATTATGTTCTTTTACTAAGACTGAAATTCAAAAACGCGATTCCCAAGAGTTTGTCTTAAGATTTTTTGCTTTTTTAAACAACTATGAAAATTATTCTGGAAGAAAAGTGCATCAGTTTTTAGATGAATATTTAGAACAAGAAAATAAATCTCAGTCTTTAGACATTAGGGAAATGAAAAATGAGTTTATTTCAATGTTGAATTTTGTAGAAAAATACTTTCCAGACGCTTTACACATTCATCGAAAAACAAAAAATCAATATGAACCCACAACTAGAATTAAATTTGAATCAATTACGGTCGGTATTGCCCTTGCATTAAGAAAAAACCCAGAATTAATACCAGAATCTACATCTTTCCTAGATTCGCAAGAATTTAAAGAATATACTAAATCTGATGGTAGCAGTTCTAAAAATAAAGTTACTCGTCGTATACAATATGTTTGCGACCGACTTCTAGATAATTCATGAAGAGTAAATTATTTGAAGATTTTGATGAACGCGCTCAAGAAGTTAGTAAATACTTTTTCTTGCTAAAAAATTTGGAGCAAGGTTCAATAAAATTAAGAATGGGAAGTACAACTCATTTCAAAATTAAAAATATTGATGTTAACTTAGAAAAGACTCTTAAAGCCACGGGTTTTTTGTTACTTTATAATTTAATCGAATCGACAATAAGAAGTGCCATTGAAGCCATTTTTGATGACATGAGAAGTCAAAATATATCCTTTGATGACCTCAGAGAGGAAATAAAAAAAATAGTTATTGAAAATTTTAAGAAGAATAAATCATCCGATAAACTTTTAAATAATATTAGTAATATTGCTTTAGATATCATTTCTGTCAGTTTCGATGAAGAAAAAATATTTTCAGGAAATATTGATGCTAAAAGAATAAAAAATACAGCAAAAGATTATGGATTTTCATATAAAACCAATGCTCAAAAAACGCAAAATGGTGACGACTTACTCAAAATTAAAGAAAATAGAAAGAATCTATCCCACGGTTTTAAATCTTTTGCCGAAGTAGGAAAAGATGCAACCGCAGATGAATTATTAAAAATCAAAAAAAGAGTTATTTGCTATTTAAGAGAAATATCACAAAATATAGAAAGCTATATATCAAATAAAGAATACTTGAAGTAATCGTTGACACTGCGCAAACGCTGCGTAATTAATAACAATGGTTTAACCTGACATCATATAACTTCATTTTGTTTAGATAACCAGTTTCGCTAGTGTATTACTAATGTTCTCCAATCAAGTTCCAGCAGAAAGAATAATGATGGCAGAAAAAGTGATGAATGCAGTAGTAATCGTCGCAATCAAATGTAGTAAGTAGAAAGAGGGGGTTGAATAAAAACGATTTGAATAAAGACGATTAGATTCAACCATACACCTAGGGTTTAGCATGACTAAACCCTTAGAGCAATTTGATGTAAAGTTGATGTAAAGCTTATCTAATCTACAGTTTTTGTAATAATTCCTGAGTTAACTGAACAAAAGCTTTAGAACCCGACGATTGGGGTGCATTCATAATAACTGGTGTAAAACTGTCCACAGCTTTTGCGACATTGACATCAATAGGTATTTGGGTTTGACAGATTTTATCGGTACCAAAATCTTGGTTTACTCGATTCATTACTTGTTTATAATATCTACCAGTTAGAAAATTAGTGTTAGACATAGTAAACACAATTCCTAACATTTTGACTTTAATTTCTGTTTCGTGCTCGTGACTTTCTTTGAGTTTGGCAATTCTTCTTTCTAACAATTGAATACCCACCACAGACAAAGGTTCTGGCTTCGCTGGTAAAATATAAAAGTCGCTACAGGCTAAAGCACTACGAGTTAAAAGATTATATCCCGGAGCACAATCGAGGATAACAAAATCATAGTTTTCTTTAATCGGTTCTAAAATTTTCCCTAACAATACCCTCTCAAAGCGATTCCAGATAGTTTCAAAATCTTGTTCTCCCAAATTCACTGCTTGCTGATGCAGCATTTCTGAAACTACAAATTCGTCGTATAAGTCGATATCCCCCGGTAACAAGTCTAAGCCTTCTTGAGCACATACAGAAGATTCAATGATATCCTCAATCGTCAATTTGTCTTCTTCTTGCTTTGGGTTGACTATATCATCTATTAAATATCTGAGAGTTTTCCTCTGTTTACGACGTTTCGCAAAATCTACAGGTGACATTAAGCTTAATGTCGCGCTGATTTGAGTGTCTAAATCTAACACCAAAACCCGCTTACCATAATTTTTCGCAATACACGTAGCTACATTTACACTCAGGGTTGTTTTACCCACCCCACCTTTCATATTCGCAGTCGAAATTATATATCCCATTACTTAATCTCTTTGGTGACACGTTCCCATATGAGTAACCGATTGTTACCGTTACCCATAAAAAACTTTCTCTATATTTAATATTTCGTTGTAAGAGAAAAGTAGTTTAGAAGACATTAGCTGTAAAGAGCAGTGAGAATTATAGCAATATACGGGAAATATCTATATAAGTAATACAAGACAAATAATAGTATCAAAGTTGCCTTGGTTGCAGGTGATATTTGCGTGAAAGATACTATCTGTCTTTATCAGGACTTACGCAACGAAGATTTTTCATTGCATAAGTCCTGTAATAATTAATCACAAAAATATTTGCATTTATAGTTGTGATAAATATCACATTTAACACGAGTCAATTATGTGATACTAGTTACCATTAAATTTCTAATATGTAAAAATATAACATTAGTTAAGCCTGCATTATTGATGTATTTACTGCTCAGTTATATAAGCGTTTCATATTTACTATTGACTATTCACAAGCCATAGGAAATATTTAATTAATTTTGCACAGGTCTTTATCAACATGAGGTGTATGAATATTGACATTTAATCCCGAACTTTGCCGTAATGAGAGCGAAGTAGAGAGTAAATTTATAGTTCAATATTTGTTACCAACTCTTGGTTATCCTCCGAATAGTTGGTATCAAGAAGTTGCTCTGGGTAGCATCCGTTTGGACTTTTTAGCTTTTGCAGTCCAAACAATACCCTTCGTTTTGGATGCAAAATCTCCTCTTACTGTGGTGATGGAAGCAAAACATCCCAAACAAAATTTAAATCATCACATTCCCAAGCTGAGATTTTACCTGACCAAGTTGAATGCTGCTTATGGACTTCTCACCAATGGAAAAGAAGTCAGAATTTACATAAAAAATGAACATGATATCAAGTTAGTATTTCAATGTACTGGTAAAGAAGTTGACAGTAAAATAGACCAAATCAAAACTTTGATTGGTAGAGAAAGTATTCAGAGACTGCATCAAAACCAAAGTTCGCTTAAGCAAGATTCACCGAATCAAGATTCCTCTAATAAAATATCTGACCTAAATTTACTTAATCGAAATTCGATTAATCAAAACTCAACCAAACAAAACTCAATCAAGCAAAACTCAGGAAACCAAAACCCAAGTAAACAAAACTTAAATATTATCAGTTCTTCAACTAAATCCAAATCTCTTGTAGAATCTCTTAAAAGTCAAAGAACCTATCCAATGAAGACTATAGCTATTTATCACAACAAAGGTGGAGTTGGTAAAACAACAGTTTCTATTAATCTTGCAGCAACTTTTAGAAAAAAAGGAAAAAGAGTACTTCTAGTAGATATCGATTCCCAAGCAAATAGTAGCTTTGGAACGGGTCTAATTAAATTCCAATTTGAAGATGATGATGATTTAAGAGATAAGAACGTTTACCATATTTTAGAATCGGGAGATTTTAACTTTATTCCCGATATTTATCGCGAATCTCATTACTTTAATAATCCAGAAATTGACGTAATACCTTCTCATATTACCTTAATTGAATATCAAGATAAATTAAATAAAATTGCTCCCAGTAAAGGTAGATTAGTTGCGAAGCTGCAAAAAGTAGAACAAGACTATGATATTGTCATTATCGATACTCCACCATCCAGAGATATATATGCTCAGGTTGGGTTAATATCAGCCGATTATTTAATCATACCCTCAGACTTAAAACCTTTTGCTAATCAAGGTTTACCTACAGTCAAAAATTTTCTCAAAGAAGTTAACGAATATCGAGAAATGTTAGGTAGAAATCCTATAGAAATTATAGGAGTATTGGCTTCAAAAATTTCCACAAATAATAAGTTTTTAAAACATACTTTTCCTAGACAAAGAGAGGTCATTACAGAACGTTATGATATCCCTTTAATGGACACAGTTATCTACGATAGAACTGCTCTCTCAGAATGTATGAATAATACAATGATGGTGGGTAATTTAGAAATTCCAGACCCGAAATCTGTTATCAAATATGCAGAAGAAGTTAAAACCAGTGCTCAACAATCTGTAATGGAATTCGACCAGTTAGCGGAAGAAATTTTACAATATATGGGTGTAGGAGTTAAATCGTGATAGATTTTTATTTTGTTGATGTTAAAAGTATTCACTCCGATATTCCTAGGTCAGAGTTTACAGAGATCGAGCTAGATAATCTCGCAGAAATAATTTTGGAATCTGGTGGAATTATTCAGCCGTTGATATTGAAACCGAGTGGTTTAGAAACTTATAGTATAGTTGATGGACATTTTGAATATTATGCTGCGGTTAGAGCTAGAGAAAAGAATCCCCGTCAAGGGGAAATGGTCAATGCTTTAGTTATTTCACCAAAAGTTGAAAATTTAGTATTAAAACAAGTTGAAATATTAAGAGCGAAAGATAGTTCTGTTGGAGGTGAGATACCAACATCTGGGAATAAAGCTGAGAATAAGACTAAAAGTAAAACTGAAAAGAAACCCTCAGATTCTAATATTGCAAATATAGAACTACGTCTGGAAAAGTACTATAACGAGTTAAAAACAGAATTTATCCAAGAAAAGCAAAGAATTGATAACAAGTTCAAGCAACTTGAGAAGGAACAAAAAGAAGATATTAAACCATTAGATGCTTTTAATGACTTAGAAATTTCTCAGCTAACTTTAAGATTGAAGGATGCTGGGGGTTTTAGTGATAAAGACGTAAATAGTATTATTCAATCAATAGAAAAAGAGCGTAATAAGAAAGAATTTGGATCTTTAAATGATGTCGTTAATAGAGTTAAAATCAAGCGTGGTAAACAGGAGAGAAAAGGTATTAGTGATAAGAAAATGGTAGAAATTGTAGATAGATGGTTGCGGACTAAATTTGTCTAATCCATACAATTTCGGTGATTTCTAAGAAAGAACATACCGATAGAAGTAAAATATTAATATTGATATCTTTTCATTTCAAACAAGAGCATAAACATCCTCTTAGATTTGTATAAAAATAGTGTTCCTCTGATGAACAGAATGCTTGTTGGAACTAATTGTTAGATTGTTCAAACCTATGGGTATCTTAATAACGGTAAGCAGTCCAAGGGCAATCATCAATCTTCAAAGCAATGACAGCAACAGCATCCCAATTTCCGGAAATCTCTAGCTACACCATCACTGAACAACTCTATCTCGGTTCTCGAACAGCAGTGTATCGAGGAGTCCTTCGTAATCAGCAACTTCCCGTAGTGATTAAAGTGTTGCAACGAGAGTATCCTACATTTGGGGAATTAGTGCAGTTTCGCAATCAATACGCTATAGCTAAAAATCTACCCATTGCTGGTATTATCCAACCCCTGAAGCTAGAAACATTTGGTAATGGCTATGTCTTAGTGATGGAAGATTGGGGTGGGATATCCTTGGACAAATATATCCAGCAGCAGCCATTAGACTTAATCGAGAAGTTAGCGATCGCGATTCAACTTACTGACATCCTTGATGATTTACATTCTTCTCGGGTTATCCATAAGGACATTAAACCCGCTAATATACTAATTCATCCAGAATCGAAGCAAGTTAAGCTGATTGACTTTAGTATTGCTTCGCTGTTGCCTAAAGAAACCCAAGAAATTCAAAATCCCAATGTATTGGAAGGAACTTTAGCTTACTTAGCACCAGAACAAACGGGAAGAATGAATCGCGGTATTGATTATCGTAGTGATTTTTATGCCTTCGGTGTCACCTTGTATCAATTACTAGCGGATAGTTTACCTTTTGATGTATCCGAACCCTTGGAATTGGTGCATTGTCACATTGCTAAGATTGCCACACCTGTTCATCAAGTAAATACCGATGTGCCTGAAATCTTGGGGTTAATTATTGCTAAACTGATGGCGAAAAATGCTGAAGAACGCTACCAAAGTGCCTTGGGACTTAAACATGATTTAGGCGAGTGTTTAAATCAGTGGAAAGAAACAGGGTCAATTGCAAAGTTTGACTTGGGACAGAGGGATTTGTGCGATAAGTTCATAATTCCGGAAAAACTTTATGGACGTGGGTCTGAAGTTCAAACACTCTTGGATGCTTTTGAGCGAGTTGCTCAAGGTTTATCAGAACTGATTTTAGTGGCAGGATTTTCTGGGATTGGTAAAACAGCAGTAGTGAACGAAGTCCATAAACCTATTACCAGGCAAAAGGGCTATTTTATCAAAGGCAAATTTGACCAGTTTAATCGCAACATTCCTTTCTCTGCTTTTGTACAAGCCTTCCGCAGTTTAATGGGACAACTGCTGAGTGAATCGGATACCGAAATACAAGAGTGGAAGAGCAAAATATTGGAAGCAGTCGGTGAAAGTGGACAAGTATTGATTGAGGTGATTCCTGAATTAGAACGCATCATTGGTTCACAACCGTCTGTCCCCGAACTATCTGGTAGTGCTGCCCAAAATCGCTTTAACTTGTTATTTCAAAAGTTCATTGCTGTTTTCACCACCCCAGAGCATCCCCTGGTAATATTTCTGGACGATTTGCAATGGGCTGATTCGGCTTCCCTTAACCTGCTTAACCTGTTGATAGCGGAGTCAGAAACTGGTTATTTACTAGTATTGGGAGCTTACCGAGATAACGAAGTGTTCCCCACCCATCCGTTGATGTTCACCTTGGAGGATATCAAAAAGCGGTGCGACCCCGTGCCATATAATGGCGAGCGGTGCGACCCCGCCCCATATAATGGCGCTAGGGAAAGCGCACCCAGAGAATACCAGGCACAAATTCATACCTTGACCTTAAAACCTCTGGCTGAAACACACATTAATCATCTTGTTGCTGATACCTTGTTGTGTACTACAGAGTTGGCTGCACCCCTAGGGGAATTGATATATCAAAAAACTCAAGGTAATCCCTTCTTCACCACTCAATTTTTACAGGGACTCTACGAAGAAGAGTGCATTACATTTAACCCAACGGTAGGATATTGGCAGTGTAACTTGTCCCAGGTGCGCCAGTTAGCCCTGACTGATGACGTGGTTGAGTTTATGGTGATGCGGTTACGGAAATTACCCGAAGAAACACAACATATTTTGAAATTAGCAGCTTGTATTGGTAATCAATTTGATCTATCAACATTGGCGGTAGTTTGTCAAAAATCTGGAGTTGAAACTGCTGCTGATTTATGGCGATCGCTCCAAGACGGTTTGGTGATTCCAGAAAACGAGACTTATAAGTTTTTTTACGAAGGTAATCATGAAGCTGCAACAGATAATGAGATTAGGGTTGGCTACCGTTTTTTACATGATAGAGTTCAACAAGCAGCTTATTCTTTGATTCCTGATCAAAGGAAGTGCACAACCCATTATCATATTGGTCAGCTCTTACTAGACAAATTTTCCGCATCAGCAAAACAAGAGCGGATTTTCGATCTGGTTAATCAACTGAACTATGGCATAAATCTAATTACTAACACGTCTGAGCGATATGAGTTAGCAACACTAAATTTGCAAGTAGCACAAAAGGCTAAATCCGCAACTGCCTATAAGGCATCTTTAGATTATCTCAAAAACGGGATGCAGCTGCTAGCCCCAGACAAATGGAAAACTCAGCATGCTCTTACCTTAGAAATATATATTGAAGCGACAGAATGTGCTTATCTTAATGGAGATTTGCAGCTAGCCGAGGAATATAGCGAACTTGTACTAGGACAAGATATTCCACTCTTAGACACTATAAAAATATACGAGTTGAGAATCAGTCAAAAAATTTCTCAGCAGAAAGCTGAAGAAGCGCTAGAAATTTCTTTGCAGGTGCTCGAAGCATTGGGAATGTCCCAGGAGCAAATTACTCACTATAGCGAAGAGGGTGGGATTGTGCTGCCTCAACTTGAAGATTTAGAGAATGGACATCATATAACGAGTTCTTCCCAGCTTGCAATAATCCGACTGCTTTTATCAGCCACTTCTGCCGCAACCATTGCTAAGCCAGAATTGCTGTTACCCATCATTGCCACACAAGTACAAATATCCCTAGAAATAGGATATTCTGAGTTTTCGGCTTTTGCATACAGCTGGTACGGTTTATTACTGTGCGGATACTTAGGAGAAATTGATGAAGGCAACCAAGCAGGTCATATTGCTATTAAGCTAATAGAAATATTTGAAACAAAGTCTTTAGAATGCCAAGTAATGTCTCTAGTTTACCAATTTATTTTTCCTTGGAAAAATCACCTCAAAAAAACTCTAGAGCCATCAGTAAAGGCTTTTCAAATCGGTCTTGAAAATGGAGACTTAATTTATGCAAGTTACAGTGCTTCAAATTACTGTATTAATCTATTTTTGACCGGGTTAAATCTAGATAGCTTATTAGGAATTCAGTCATCTTATATAGAAGTATTAAAACGAAAAAAAATTGACTATACGATTCGTTTAATGAGTATCTTGAAACAGCTAAACCTAAACCTACAAGGACTATCTGAAAACCCTTTGCAGATGGTTGGAGAAGCTGTTAATGAGTTCTCATTATTTAACGATCTCCCTAAGCAAGGTGATGCTTGGGGTTTACTATTACTCCACATAGCCAAGGAGTTTCTATTGTACTTGCTAGGTGATTATGAAGGTGCAATATGGCAATCCAAACAAGCTAGAAACTATCTTACTGCTGTTGGAGGATGGACTCCCATTGGAGTTCAAAATTTTTATGATTCTCTGTCACTGCTAGCCTTATTTCCTGATGCAGATGAATCAACTCAAAAACGCTACTTAGAAGAGGTTACCAAAAACCAAGAAAAAATGTCGTATTGGGCGAAAGTTGCTCCCATGAATCATCAACATAAGGTTGACTTAGTAGAAGCAGAAAAATGCCGGGTATTAGCACAAAAAATAGGAGCAATTGAACTATATGACAAAGCGATCGCTGGTGCTAAAGCTAACGAATACCTGCAAGAAGAAGCTTTAGCTAACGAACTTGTTGCCAAGTTCTATCTTGATTGGGGCAAAGAAAAAGTCGCTGCAAGTTACATGCAAGAAGCCTACTATTGTTACAGTCGCTGGGGAGCCAAAGCTAAAACCGATGACTTGGAAAAGCGTTATCCCGAACTGCTCCGTCCCATCTTGCAATCAGCAGAGGTATCAGATGGTAATTGGAATACCCTGAAAACTATCTCTCCCTTAAGCACCTCAGTTCATTCCAGTAGTACCAGCATCAATCAAGCTCTTGATTTTGCTGCTATCCTCAAAGCTTCTCAAGCTCTTTCTAGGAAAATTGAAATAGATCAACTTCTGCATCAACTCACTCAGATTATTCTGCAAAATTCAGGGGGAGATTACTGTGCTTTAGTACTCCCTAATGAAACTGGTGAGTGGCAGGTACGAGCCATTACCACACTAGATGACACGCTACTTTCTGTCCAACCCCTCACCGACAATCCCAATCTGCCGGTGAAATTGATTCAATATGTCAAAAATACCCAAGAAGTTGTGGTCATCAACGAACTGAAAACTGATTTACCCGTAATTGATGACTACCTCAGACAAAATCAACCCAAGAGCTTACTATTTTTACCACTGCTCAATCAAGGTCAGCTGATTGGTATTTTATATCTCGAAAATCACTCTAGCATTGGAGCATTTACTAGCAATCGCGTGGAAGTGTTAAACTTTCTCACAACCCAAGCGGCAATTTCTCTGGAAAATGCCCGACTATATCAACAAGCTCAAGAATATGCACGGCAGCTTGAGCAATCCCAATTACAAGTGGTACAAAGCGAAAAAATGGCTTCCTTGGGGAATCTCGTTGCTGGAGTAGCTCACGAAATCAACAACCCCATTGGCTTCCTCAATGGTAGCATTAGCAACGGTAAAGACTATGTGCAAGATTTATTTGAGTATCTAGAAATCTATCATCAGCAGCAAACACCCAACCCAGAAGTGGAAGAGTTCGCCAAAGATATTGATTTAGAGTACCTCCTAGAAGATTTACCCAAGTTGCTCGAATCAATGCAAGGGGCAACTAATCGCATCAAAGGCATCAGCACTAGCCTTCGCACCTTTTCCCGTGCAGACACTGACTACAAAGTCAGCGCCAATCTCCATGAAGGTATCGACAGTACCCTATTAATTTTAAAATATCGCCTCAAAGCTAACGATTGTCGTCCAGCCATTCAAGTCACTAAAGACTACGGGGATTTACCTATCATTAAATGCTTCCCCGGACAATTAAACCAGGTATTTATGAATACCCTGGCGAATGCAATTGATATGTTTGATGAAATGGCACAAACCCAGTCATACCATGAACTAGAAACGAATCCCCAACGAATTACCATTCGCACCCAAATCGAATCAAATCAGGTGTATATCCGTATTCGCGACAATGGAAAAGGCATGAGTGAAAATGTACAAGCCAAAATCTTTGACCATTTATTTACTACCAAAGAAGTAGGTAAGGGTACTGGATTGGGATTGGCGATCGCATATCAGATTGTAGTTGATGCCCATAATGGCAGTATAGATGTGCAATCTGAAGTCGGTGAGGGTACGGAGTTTTGTATCTGCCTACCCATCTTGTAAAAAGCCTAAAATCGGGCAACGCCTATTCTAGAGTTATAGATAGCATTTTGTTAAAGTATCTGTAAGTTTCTTAAGGTTTAAAGATGGAAATTGAACAGAAAGAAATAATGATTTCTACTCCTGATGGAAAAATGCCAGCTTTTTTATGTGTACCTACTGAAAATAAACCTAATTCTGCTGTCATAGTCCTAATGGAATTTTTTAAAAACCATCTGTAGAGAGATTTGAATTTTGGTGTTGCTGAATTTATTAATAAATATATTGGATTAATATATTGGATTAGATTATTGCGTAAGTCCTGTAGACTTCAGAAAAATATCCCTGTCAGGAATGCTCCATAGGAGAAATTCAAAGAGCGATCGCACAGTAGTCTCCATCATAGGCGATCGCAGTCCTCTAAACCTAATATCTCAACCTAATAACTAAATCTAATAACTGTTTCCTAAAATTTCTTCCCATTCATTATTACTTAATGGCTGTATATCAAATTTAATACCAAAGCAATCTGAAGCAGCTTTAACTAAAACCTCAATTATCTTTTCGACATCTAAATTAATCATCGACACAACCGAATCCAATAATTCTTCACCAAAAACTTTATTAAATAACTTTCCATCTGGATTTAAAACCATCGAGCCATGTTGTAGAATTGCCCCATTTTTACGTAATTGAGCACTACCAATCAATTTACTACCATCCGACCTAACTAAATCTGCACTAGTGGCAGTTCCAAAGCAATTAGGATTGTGAATATAACCCCGTCCTGCATCTCCATAGTGCAAATCTACACCTAAATTTCTCCAACCTTGAATCAGAAATTCACAAATCTGTTTATAAGCTTCCATTCGACTTCCACTTAATCCAGATGTAATTACAGCGTAAGTTAAGTCACCATGATGCAGTACACCACGTCCCCCTGTGGGACGACGCACAAGGTCTAATTTTTGACCATTCCACACTAAATTTTCCCATGTTGGTGGATAATTGCGCTGATGGTATCCTAAAGATATTGCGGATGGAAGCCATGTATAAAAGCGTAAAACTGGCGGACATTGTTCCAGTATATGCTGCTGTAATAACCATCTATCAATTGCCATCTGTACATCCCCATTAGCCTCTAATAAGGGAATTAATCGCCAAATTTGGTAACTCAATATTTAAAAGTTCAAAGTTATTTGAAAACTAAAAGCTGTGTAATATCTATCCTATGTGAAGCTGCATATAATGCTCTTACCTTATGAGAATAGAGATACCGAGAAATAAACCCCTTAAAAATCCCTCCAGGGTAAACGCAAGAATTAATAAGAGTTGGATATTATCAACAGTTTTGAGAATTAGATGCAAAAATCTTAGGAAGTATGTTCTTTAGGAAGTATATTCATATTCATTTTTTTACACCGCAGAAACATTTTAGGTGAATTTTTCTTGCGCTTACCCTGAAAAAAGTTCTCAACCCCTCAATAAATTGAGGGGTTTTCAATTCTTATTCTTCAAGAGTGAACCATACCAAACTCAGACATTAATGCTTCATCGTTATCATCAGCGATAGTAGCCACAATGGTTATTAAACGGGATACTTCACTAGGCGATAAATCTTCTAAAATACGACTAGAAATGACAACAACTTGGTCATTAATTATCCCAAAGCGAGCTTCAAAGGTACTAGAACTGTTCATTTCTAATAACTGTCGCATCATTTTTGGCTCATCCTTTCCAGGTAGCTTCAGTACTGGAGACCAAATTGTAATTGTATCTTCGTTACTAATACCTGTGAGCTGCACAAATACTTCTACACTGCCATACTTAAATTTCCATAGTTGAGAACCGTCTTCAGAACGCTTCACCATTGCTCCTTCTTCTTCATCCAGGGTAGAAATAACATTTTCGATTACTTCTACATGGTCAATTTTGCTAGTGTCTATAGAATTATTGAGAATCTCATTATCTATAGCAGAGTCAGGGTTTGTGGGTTCCATCTGGGCTTGGTTACTTACCATACAATTTGCCTTAAGTTTATAAATTCTTCCACACATACTTTATAGCTTGTGAGTTAATTATGTGGCATTGGAATAGAGAGATTGTTACATTTCAGTAATTATGATACAAAAGTATCTATTTTTACTCATTAAAAGTTATTTAAAAAATATGAAAAAAAGATATGTATTTTATAATACATAGAAATTATGAAGGTAATAAAACCTACCTTTAAAAACCATAAAGCTGAAAACTGCTTGATCTAAGTCTTGATAAAGTTCATTAACGCCGATTATTATCTCAACTCAAGGCACAATAGAAGAAGGAATACTTTATCCTCAATATGAGTTACTGCTTAAACCCTCGCTGTCTGGAACCTCAAAATACCCATAATGAAAATTTTTGTGTAAGCTGCGGTAGTAAGCTACTTCTTAAAGAACGTTACCGCGCGATAAGACCTATTGGACATGGTGGTTTTGGTAGGACATTTTTAGCAGTAGATGAAGATAAACCCTCTCAACCCCAGTGTGTAATTAAGCAGCTTCATCCCCAATCACAGGGAACAAGTACTTTAAATAAAGCTTTACAATTATTTACCCAAGAAGCAATGCGTTTAGATGAACTGGGTAAGCATCCGCAAATCCCTGAATTATTAGCTTATTTTACTCAGGATGACAGACACTATTTATTACAGGAATTTATTCGGGGAAATAATTTAGCTGAGGAACTTAAGCAAAGTGGTATCTTTCAAGAAGAATTAATTATAGAACTTTTATTAGATTTATTACCGGTATTGCAATTTTGTCATTCCAAGCAAGTAATTCACCGCGATATCAAGCCAGAAAATATTATTCAGCGAGTTTCCTATTCTCATTCAGGCAATAATCAAGTCAAGAAATTATTAACAGGTAAAGGAAATTTAGTTTTAGTAGATTTTGGTGCATCCAAAGTTGCTACCTCCACAGCATTAAACAGGACTGGTACGAGTATTGGTAGTCCTGAATATGTCGCACCGGAACAAATCCGAGGAAAAGCTATTTTTGCTAGCGATATTTACAGTTTAGGTGTGACTTGTATTTTCTTACTAACTGGAAAGTCTCCTTTTGATTTATTTGATGTCAACAATGCTGTTTGGATATGGCAGCAATACGCTCAATATCCTATCAGTAAGAGTTTATGTAATATTTTAGATAAAATGCTTGAGACTATCCCAGCACGCCGCTATCAGACGGTAGAGCAGGTGATAAATGATATAAATTCTCTATCCTCATCCTCAAAAAAATCAATTATATCTCCAGACCCGAAAAAATCATCAACTCCCATCAGTAAAGCTGTTTCTAGTCAAGTTGATATTGAACTAGAAGAAATCAAAACACAGTTTCTTAATGGTAAAAGTAATAAAAATAAACATAAAAAGCAAAATAGAAATCACAATAATTCTGCAAACCAATCTACTAATTCGGGCAGCCAAAATTTGAAGAAAGATAAAATAGATACTGAACTAGATGAAATAAGATCAAAATTTTTAGAAAATAAAGAATAGAGAATAGAGAATAGATATGAGATGAAATTAAATTATGAATTAGAGAAAGGAAGCTTAAGAAATTAGTAATGTTAGACATTCCTTAAAGGAATCCGATGTGAACAAGCCGAACAGAGGAAAAAAGTATTACCCTTACGGTAGTAATGCTATCAATAAAAATTTTTTTGCTACAAAAAAAGTGACTCTGATATCCAGAGCCACTGCATTGTTACTTGTGAATACACCTTATCAACTTTACAGCTATGAGGTGATTTAGTAATGTATTTGGATTAAACAGTAGCTTCAGCAATAGGAGTCCACTCGGTGTGGAAGGTTTCTCCTTCGGGTTTGTCGATGCGCTCGTAGGTGTGAGCACCGAAGTAGTCACGCTGAGCTTGAGTCAGGTTTTGAGGCAAGCGATCGCGTCTGTAGCTATCGAAGTAATTTAAGGATGCGCTAAATGCTGGGGTAGGAATTCCCAAGTTAGCAGCAGTGACTATAACTTCGCGCCAAGCTGCTTGTCTGTCAAGAATTGTCTGCTTAAATTCTGGAGCTAACAGTAGGTTAGGAAGAGATGAGTTTTCATCGAAAGCTTTCTTAATTTTATTTAAGAAACCAGCCCGAATAATACAACCACCTTTCCAAATCCGCGCCATTTCGCCCAAATTCAGGTTGTAATTAAACTCTGCCGAAGCTTTGGAGAGTAATGCCATTCCCTGAGCGTAAGAGCAAATTTTGGAGCAGTAGAGGGCATCTCTGACCATGTTGACAAATGCCTTTGTATCTCCACTGTATTTGCCGCTAGGACCAGAAATTTCCTTAGATGCTGCAATCCGCTCTTTTCTATATGCTGACATGATACGGGCGTTTACTGCCGCAGTAATGGTAGGTGTGGGAACGCCAATTTCTAAAGCGTTCATTACTGTCCAGCGTCCGGTTCCCTTTTGTCCTGCTGCGTCAACAATCAAGTCAACAAGGGGCTTTTTGGTACCTTCGTCAATGTAAGGGAAGATGTCAGCAGTAATCTCAATTAGGAAGGAATTGAGTTCATCTGTGGTGTTCCACTCAGCAAAAACTTCGTGTAGTTGATTGTGGTCAAGTCCAGCAACATTTTTCATCAAGTCATAAGCTTCAGCAATTAATTGCATATCGCCGTACTCGATACCGTTGTGTACCATCTTCACATAATGTCCGGCACCACCAGGACCACAGTAAGCTACACAAGGACCATCATCCACCTGAGCCGCGATTTTTGTCAGGATGGGGGATAAGAACTCATAGGAGCTTTCGGTACCTCCAGGCATAAGTGAGGGACCATTTAAGGCTCCTTCTTCACCACCACTTACACCCATACCAATGAAGCGAAAACCTTCAGGTTCGAGTTCTCTGGTACGTCTTTCGGTATCTTCATATAAGGAGTTACCGCCATCAATGATGATGTCACCTTCGTCGAGTAAAGGCTTGAGCTGTTCAATTACAGCGTCTACTGGTCTCCCAGCTTTTACCATCACCAAGATTTTGCGGGGACGTTCCAAGGAAGCAACAAACTCTTCTAATGTGAATGCTGCTTTAACATTTCTTCCTGTTGCGCGCTGGGCCATAAAAGCATCAGTTTTTTCACGGGAGCGATTGTAAACAGCAATGGGAAAACCATTACGCTCCACGTTTAGAGCGATGTTCTCGCCCATTACAGCTAATCCAATCACACCGAAGCTTTGCTGTGTCATAAAATTTTAGGCTAACTTTTACGGATTCTTCTTTTACTCTTAGGGTAGTCCGAGATTTTCGGTTAACTCCTAAAGAAGACATTAAGAGTTATTGTGCAAAGACGAAAAATAGAACTAATACAAATAAAAAATTTTAATTTGTATCTAAATCAACTATTTCCTTGCAAAATTATCAAAATTAAAATATTTAACATAGGGTAATGGGGGAATAGGTAATCGGTAATTGGTAATTGGTAAAAGTTAATTCTAAAACACCATTCGCTAATGACCAGTCACCAATGTCCCTTTTTGTCAGATAAATTAAGGAGTAACCAGAAAATGCTGACACATATTTTGGCGTTGGCGGTTGGTCTTGGTAGCGTAGCTCTATATATGGCAGCTTTCTTTTTTCCGGAAATCCATCGTAAGAATGATTTTATCTGGAGTGGAGTCGGACTGTTTTATGGGTTGACGCTGTGGGTCTTTACCCCTCGAATTACCGGTGGTTTATTTTTGGGTCATCTAGCTAGTGTTGCTCTTCTAGGCTGGTTTGGATGGCAAACCGTGCAGCTACGTCGTCAAGTAACGCCACAGGCTTTACAAACCCCTGTAGCTAGCAATCCAGTTGAAGGTAGTATTGAACAGCCAACAGAAAAAAAATCTGCGATATCAAAGTTAACTGAACCATTACAAGGGTTGACAGGTATTTTTGCTGGTCGTAAAAGTAAAGTTCAACCGACATCTCCTACTGCTAAGGAGACAGAAATCGTTTCTGAGTCTGATTCTGAGGCTGAATCTTCTGAGAATACCTCTTTAGATAAAGCTGCAATTGATGTCATAACTGAAGTAGATTCTGGGGCAGTAAATACTGAAGTTTCTGAAATTTCGCAAAATTCTTCTGAAGAAGTTGCAATTTCTGAGGTGGAGGAGACAACTCCAGATATTAGTTCAGATATCAACTCAGAAACTAATCCAGATATTATTTCTGAAACAAACCCAGATATAACTTCTGAAACAGAATTAGAATCACAAAATCAAGAAACACCACAAGTTGTTTCTCCAGAACTACCTACAGAAGAGTTGGTAGAAGCTGCACAAGTTGATGCAATCCAGGACAAAGATGTGCCTCCTGTAGAAGAAATAGCTCCCGAAGCACAACTTTCTCCTCCAGTAGAAGTTCGGGTAGAAGAAACTGTTGAAAAAAATTTAAATGAAGATGAAAAGCGAGAATAAAGTATAACTTTCACTTATCTGTTATCCTGAGCACTTGCTATTTCAAGAAGATATCTTGTTTAACTATCTTGTTTTATATTCATTACTCTGAAGTAATGGGTGTTAAGCAAGATATTTTTTAGTTTTAGGGAATAACTGATAACCAAGGGAACCATTAGGGACTTCCAATTAAAAAAATAATCAATGGTTTTGGTGAGCAGAGGAAGCAGGGGAAGCGGAGGGAGCAGCGGTGCGAAGAAAGCGCTTCTTACAAAAGTTGTACATGGAGAGAAGTTGCGTGCGGAGGTTCCCTCCGTTGAGCAAACTTCGGGGGGAAACCCCCTTGGCGCTAGCCTCTCCCTTTGGGAGAAGACCACAATGAAAGCGCTTTTTCAAAGCGCTAGGGAATGTGCACCAAGAGAGAGGGAGAAAAAATCTGATAGTTGTATTAGATGCGGAAATTGAG
>ERZ1740062.340-NODE-340-length-29804-cov-8.565834_pt1 | contig 29804 bp, 16 predicted proteins | sample MGYA00581741_ERZ1740062 | MGnify/ENA primary metagenome ERZ1740062 (study PRJEB43018, sample SAMN04849747) | marine metagenome | isolation source: floating plastic debris | place: Pacific Ocean | collected 2008-09-01 | study: EMG produced TPA metagenomics assembly...
TAATTTCTACAGTATCTTCACTCCGACAGAAGTTTTGTCCATTGGTAATTGATAACTCCGCTTGGGGTAAGGGATTAATGGTAATGTTGCGGATGAGGGTATTAGTACATTGAGTTTGTTGGTTGCGAATCAATGCTGTAATTGTGATTGTTTCTGGTTCACCCGTTGCTCCATATTCGCTGGGATTGAGAATATTGGTTTGTATATCGTTAATTTTTATGTTGATTAACTCTATATTTTCAGGTGTACCCTCAACTAAGGAAATATTTCTCGTTTCTGCATTTTGACAGAAGCTTTCTCCATCACTAATTGATAACTCAGCTTGGGGTAGAGAATTAATGATGACATCGTAGGTAAATGAATTTTCTCACTGAGTTTGGCGATCGCGTATTTTCGCAGTAACTTTTACTGTTTCTGGTTCACCCGTTGCTGAATATTTACTGGGATTGAGAATATTTGTGTCTGTATCGTTAATTTTTATGTTGATTAACTCTATATTTCCCGATGTACCCTCAGCTAAAGTAATGTTTCTCGGTTGTGCATTTTGACAGAAACTTTCTCCATCACTAATTGATAACTCAGCTTGGGGTAAGGGATTAATGATGACATCGTAGGTAAATGAATTTTCGCACTGAGTTTGGCGATCGCGTATTTTTGCAGTAACTTTGACTGTTTCTGGTGTATCCCCTGCTGCATATTGGCTGAGATTTAGGGTGTTTGTGTTTGTGTCGTTAATTTTGACCTGAATTAACTCTATATTTTCAGGTGTACCACCAGCTAGATTAATTTCTACAGTATCTTCACTCCGACAGAAGTTTTGTCCATTGGTAATTGATAACTCCGCTTGGGGTAAGGGATTAATGGTAATGTTGCGGATGAGGGTATTAGTACATTGAGTTTGTTGGTTGCGAATCAATGCTGTAATTGTGATTGTTTCTGGTTCACCCGTTGCTCCATATTCGCTGGGATTGAGAATATTGGTTTGTATATCGTTAATTTTTATGTTGATTAACTCTATATTTTCAGGTGTACCCTCAACTAAGGAAATATTTCTCGTTTCTGCATTTTGACAGAAGCTTTCTCCATCACTAATTGATAACTCAGCTTGGGGTAGAGAATTAATGATGACATCGTAGGTAAATGAATTTTCACACTGAGTTTGGCGATCGCTTATTTTTGCAGTAACTTTGACTGTTTCTGGTGTATCCCCTGCTGCATATTGGCTGAGATTTAGGGTGTTTGTGTTTGTGTCGTTAATTTTGACCTGAATTAACTCTATATTTTCAGGTGTACCACCAGCTAGATTAATTTCTACAGTATCTTCACTCCGACAGAAGTTTTGTCCATTGGTAATTGATAAATTGGGTTTTGGTAGAGGACGAATTGTTACAGTTAAGGTGTCATAGGTGTCATCAACTGTGTAGGTAAAGGTAATTGCGACTTCTGACCCATTTACTAATTTATTTCGACTAACTGGGTCAATCATGCTGGGTTGGAAGAGTTGTTTTGAACCCTCAAATACAATACCTTCTCCTTTAACTGTTCCACCTTCTGGTTCGAGGATAAACTCGTACTTACGAGCATCATCTTCACAGAAAACAGTTTTTTCTAGTAGAATAATTGGACGCGATCGCGCTACTACATAACTGACTGCATTTGCATTACCGCTACAGCGATAGGGAAGACAAAAGTCTGCTATGACAACATCTTTGCGTTTCTGTAGTTCGTTAAATAGTTGTTCCCAATCACTAGTATATTCTTGATAGGAGTCCTTGGGTAAGGCAACTTGTGTGTGAATTTCTTCGGTACGTAAACTGCGTTGTTTATAGATTGCAGGTTCTTTGTCTGTAGCTAAAAGTTGATCTACCTCTTCCCCATCTACATAAACTAAAACAAATGTACCGCCTTGAGGTACTCCACCCAGGTGTTCCATACCGGGATACTGTTGAGCAAATTTTGGGAATAAATGCAAGTTTAGCAATTGTTCTAATTGCTGTCGGTAAGCGTCGATTAGTTGCGGAAATTCAAAATAATTGAGTTCTTCTGCGATTTGGGTGTTTCCGATTTGGTATTCTTCGGTATTTAATGCTTCGGGGACATCCCGTAACCAACTATAAAGTGTCTCGAAGTCTGGAAATTTCTCTTGGTCATCAATTATGGGTAGATTTTCTGAATCGAGGCTAATGGAAAAATGACTATCAGAAAGTAAGATGGGGGAATATTGGGGAATAGATGGGAGGTCAATTAAATCCTCTGTGGAAAACTTCAGGTGATATATGGATAAATTATTTGACTCTTGGTTGTTTGATGTATCAATTACTAAACTGTAAGTGACTGGATTTAAAGCAAAACCGGTTGCGATCGCGCTAATAATTTGCTGTTTTCTCTGTGCAATTACATCATCTGTAAGTCCGGAGAAGTTGACGATTAGGTCGCTAAAATCACTATGGTTATTTCCGCTTGTTTCGGATTCTTGAATAACATAGCGAGCAATGGGATTATTGTTAGCATCCCGTAGATATAGCTTAAATTCTTGCTCTGTTTCCCCTGTTACAAATTCTACAAATTCATAGGCTTCTGCTTTCCGGGCACGGTCTAAAATAGGATTATATAGTTGGCTATTGTCAATCTCGGTTAGGGTATTTTTATCAAAGAAAGACTGCTTCAAGGTGTGTAGTAATACATTTTTCGCAGCTTCATATTCAGCATTAGCCCAAATTTTTTGGAAAGTCAGCTTCATACGACGAAAATCTGCTTCCAACTCATCAAACTGACCGGAAATATTCAGGTCATTGAGACTAGCTTGATTACCCAGCTTGAGAGTAATCACATCAAAAGCTAGATTATACCTTTGTTTGTAGTCCTGAATCCGTTTGAGTACATCATCGTTAGCTTTACCAATATGTCCCTCAATCCGATAGAAATTATAACCATCCAAGCGATAGTTTAAATCCCCGAAGTCACGAAAATTATCTTCTTCTGGATTCTGTTTTGGGCGAAAATAAGCCGGATGGCGATCGCTTCTTCCTTGACGATAAGTGTCGTAGCTCCAGTACTTATATAGCTTGAAATAATTAAGATAGTAAGGGATAGCTTGTTTACTCAGGGATACAGAACGGTCTTGACTCGGTGTGATTTTTAGCGGTGTATTATAAAACGGTAGTAGGTAAAAACTATCTTCGGCAGACAATTTTAAAAGACGTTCGTACAGATAGCGAACTTTTTGTAGACGTATCCGATTACTGTTGTAGATGGGAGGTTGGGTAAAATGGCTGCGATATGGGGAAGTAAGTGTATATTCCTGTTCAGTTGAAACTGTTGGGGGTGGAGGAACTAGACCCAACATCAGAAACTTGGGAAACCGTTGGGTTTCGGGGGGATAATCATCCATCAAATCAAAAGCAGTTTCAGCTAATTCGTAGAAAGCAGCAACTAGCTGACTGAGATAATCATAAAAATATTGCAGTCCATAGGGTAATTCTGGAGGTTCGTTTAGTTGGGATGTAGAGGTGTTTTCCTCTCCGTAAATACCTTCTAGTTGTGTTTGCAAACTTTCCTGGAGTTGATTAAAATCGCTACCGGAATCTGGTTGAAAAGCATTGAAAAAAGGTGAAAACAGCCAAAATAGCTTCGGAAAGGAACTATTAATTGCCGCGATCGCATTTGTACAAATCTGGTAATAGTTATCCCGAAAAGCTTGATAATCCTTGATTTCAGTCAAATCAACATGTTCTTCCTCTTCTCCATAACCAAATCGCTGCACCTGGGGAGCAAAGTCTTGAAATGTTTCAGTTGTACGGTCAAACTCCTGGAGAAAATGATTGCGAGCATTTAAAATATCTGCAGTTGTCATTTCCAGCCAAGGCTGCTCTGAAATTTGATAAGCTTTGTTTAATAAAGTTTCAGCACTCAGTTGTTGAGAATTATCTGGATTTTGAGTACGGGAAAGCAAAAAGAACCGCCATTGAAACTGACGGTATTTACTTAATTCATCGTATTCAAACAAACAAAAATCATTTTGTACATCCAGAGTTTCGCACGCCACCACCACCACGCGATCGCGAATAAATTCCTGAAATTCCTCGGCACTACGGGAACTACTATTGGGATTTTGGTACAGAGCTATTCTGTTGTTACCGCTTTCTTGGAAAAGTTCGATGACCTCATATGCACCGGAAGCTTTTTCTGGGGCTGCATTTTCACTTGGTGCAAACAACAGAGGAGATACTCTCACATCCGCTTGGTAATAGGTTAACTGGATTTGGGAAGTAAAATCAATGACATTCCCTTCCGAGGTAATCCCGCATCCCGGCGATATATATATATTCGCGTTTAATTTGGTATTTAAGTTTGTATCTTCTTTGCTATAGCTACTACCCACTTCCATTCCCGCAATAATCCCCATCCCAATCAGATGGGTACGAGTAAGGTGATTTTGACTATCGAGATACTCAACCAGTTGATTCAGGTCTTTGTTTCTCAATACCTGATTGGGTAGAAATATAGGGTAACCGGTTTGATTAATAGTAGTATTATTCATGGATTTATTTATAGGGTTTGGGATGAGTAATGAGTAATGAGTAAGAAGTAAGGAGTAAGGAGTAAGGAGTAAAGAGTAAGGAGTAATGAGGAGGAGTTTAGCAATGCTAAACCCGTACAGCTTCCTCCGCTTCCTCTGCTTCCCCTGCTCCCTCCGCTCCCTCCGCTCCCTCCACTTCCTCTGCTCCTTCTCAATCACTTGCAGTTCCCAGAGGACTTTGATTGAGAATAATTGGCTGTTCCGTAGATGGAACTTGGGGGTCGTATAATATCCCTTGGGGATAAATATTCCGCAGTTGGGAGATAATTACTATGAGATGATTGAGGGTGTCTGAGAGATTACAAGCGCTACCGTTGCTGCTTTCCTGCGCTAATTGTTCTAACCAATCGCGATAAATAGTTTCAAAATCTTTCATTTGCTTGACATTTACCCAGGCAATTTTGAGAGCTACATGAGCAGGAGCTTCCATTCTCAGAGTGCGTTCTACAAAACGGCGGAAATCTATATTGCGAAAGCGTTCTGACCAGTAGGGTAAAATTATGGTAATCCAAAAGGAATAAGGGTCTTGATAGGTTAATTGGGTTTGTTCTCCTGGTGTATCGATGGAATTATTCCTATGAATGCAGATTGGTAAAAAATTATCTGAGGTAGTTCGGGGACGCAGAAGAATATGTTCCAGCACATGGAATCCTTCATTATTGATGAGCTTTTGTAGTGTCTGGATGGATTTATTTCGTTCTTCTTTGCTGGTGTAGTAATGAGTCGCTAGGATTTGGTCTTTTCCCTTATTGGTTAATTCCCAACCGTAGGGTTTTGCAAGGCTTTGACTTTGATTATAAGTATTATCACTGTTATTACTGTTATTACTGTTGTTACTATCATTAACTTCCGGGTCAATGAGCCGAAAATTTTTCGTATCTGGTTTACCATTCTTAGGAAAGTCGGCTTCTACTCCAGCCAGTTCCATGAAAATATTACCCTGTTTCCAAGCTAATTCCGGTGTATTATAACGCTCCTTCCCTTCCAGTAAAATACAATTATTCTGGTCGTAAATTCGACCGATATAACTAGGGTCAGAGGAGTCCTCTAATCCATTCCAAGTGATGTTGAGACGGGCAGTACGTACCAGTAGAAACAAGTGTTCTATTGCCCCATCTCGTTCGCTTTCTGATGGGTAAAATTGCGGAGAGGTCGCAACTGCACTGTTACGATTCCTGGATTGTAGAACATTACCTAAACGGAAAGTTTCGCGTTCACGCGGTTTGCTCAATATCCGAAACCCGAAACCTTCTTTTGTCTCTACCGGTTCAATTATTCCTGGTTCAAATAGTACACCCAACACATCTTGATAAAAGCAGTTGCGGGCTGTATTTTCATCCTCGAATGATGGAATACTTTGTAATAGGGTAATTCCTTCTCGGTCTACTAAACGGTAGCGATAATGAGAAGTTTCTTCTGTGACTTCCTCATCAATCTGTACCTGATCAATTTCTAAAAATTCTTCCAGGGAGTTTAATTGTTTGAAGGTAGTAAAAGCATCTGCTTGTGTTGGTGCGATCGCGAGTAAATTGCCTGAGGAATCGACAATTCCCAAAGTATAATTATTACCATCTTTATCTCTGACTGGACTTACATAACGCTTTAAATAGCGCAGATTTTCAGCAAAGTTCGCAGCAGATTTCCAAGCGAGAATTTCCTCTGTATAAAATTGACAACCTTTTAATAAAATTTGACTTTCAGTATTTGGGTTGTCAGTATTATTTTCAACAGTAAAGAAGTAACCTTCGTCAGTTTTTTCCACCGTAAACTGAAACTGACTGTGATTGAGTTGAATATTACTCAACCAGGACTGCAAATCTATATCCCGTTCTTCTGGGGTAGATAAACGATTACCACTTTCTGCGAGTATTTTTCCTTTATCATCAATTAAAGCATAGCCATAGTGGGTAAATTTGGTCTCATTACTAGGATTCGCGGTTTCCCGTTCTGCGGTATTAGTATTATCTTGACGAAACAGAATTGGTCGATAATTTTGCCTGTTAGTGATTTCCTCCAGAATTGCGATCGCTCCTTTGCGAGCAAGTGATTCGGAAAAGTAACGTTGAATCCCTTCAAATTTAATTATCTCCGATGTTGGGGAAGAATCTATGGGTATCTCTAACTGGAAATAATATAAATTCTCTTCCTGTATATAGACAACTTTGATAATGTCTTCCTGGGATATAGTTGAAGTAGCAATCATACCTACCTCAGTATCTCCACCGACAGATTCTTCTTCCTCCAGGTTAAACAGACTACGTAAGTTATTAATCAAAAAATTTAAAGCAGTAATTCTTTCTGCTTGGGAAAGAAAGTAGGATTCATATCTAGCAATGAGAGACTCACCTTTATCAACTACTTCTATTTCTAAACCGTAGTGATAAAAATAACTATAGGTAAAATTTTGGTAGAAATTGCCGTGTAAAGCAAGTAATAAAAACTTTTCCCTATCTGCTTTAGCTGATTGTTGAGAAGGGTAGGTTTGCAGACTGGTTAAAGATTTATTCTCAACACCACAACTTACAGAAAAAGAGATAAATTGACCAGATTCCTCACCAACCTGATAATGACAAAGATTGCGACGACGGAAATCATCAAAACCCAGTAACCGGGAAACCCGCTTTTGGAAACCCGATACATTTGTAGTATCCCAGACCTGTTGATAATTGCAATAATCAAAAGCACGAAAGCGATCGCGACTCAACATGGGATAATCTTGTAAAAACTGTGCTTTATCGCGAATCACTTCAGTTTCATTTTTGATTTTATCCCGACGTTCCTGAATCATCTGGTAATTGATTACCACATAATCAGCAAAGGATTCAGCGAAACGTCCCAGCAAATGATCGAGAAAACGATTACGGCGATCGCGGTAAGCTTCTGGTTCTTCTTGAATCGGTTTGAGATATTCCTCACCATCACCAAGGATAGCGGCTTTATCGGGGAAATCAAGTTCCTGGATAAAAGAGGTCTGGGATTTCTCTGGTTTATCAACTTCCCAGGAAAATAAATCCCGTACATGTGCTAATTGAACTAAATAATTAGCGAGTAATTGGTCGAATAATACTAAGTATCCTTTTAACTGACGAGCTTGGGCTTTACGTAAAGCTGTAGCCGTTGCCGGTAGTCCATCTTCGCTAATACCATAGGTGAGAGGGAAATCATGCTGAATTGAGTAGTGGTCAGCTAAGTCGTAATAACTACCTGGAGGTACGGATAAATCTAGCTCCTTATCTGTGCGAAATACCTTAATATATGCAGCTTGTTGTTCATAGTAGCGACGTTGAACTTCATCCACTTCTGGGGATATGGGTAACACTCCCTTAAATAAGGTGATTTTTGAGCGTTCAATTCCTAACACAGGACTATACCCCTTCGTTAATTGTAACTGCCAAGGGCTTTGGGATTGGGCTAAACCATTAAGAAAGTTAGCAATACTGAGTCTCTTTACAGCTGCGATACCCGGTATTTTCAGAATTTCTTGGTATAAATCTGAAGTGTAAATTACCGTCCGTGGAGTAAGTTCTTCTAGTTCTGCGGTATCAATAAAACCATGACTTGCGTAATTATCATCAGTCGTAGCATCTTCTTCCTTGGTTTTTACAGAAGGTCTACCCGCAAAGATTTCATCTATACCTTTACCCTTATCCAACAATTCCTGTAACGTGTAAAATTGCAACCGGGGTGATAAAAATTCCTGTATTTTGATATAAATTTCTACTAATACATCTTCCGGGTCAGCTTCAGCTTCCAGTTCAATATCGCTACAAAGTCCAATCTCTTCCTCACCCAATACCACAATATCGTAGATATCTTCGCAAAGATTGCGATAGCGACACAGGACAGCTTTTACTTGGTCGAGGGTATCTGACCAGGATTTGTAAACCTCTGTGCAGGCATTTTGGCGATATTCTTTATCTAAGTCAATGTAAACAGTATAAAGCCCGCGAGGATGGAGACGAGTAGCGTTTTCGGAGGTACCATCATCCGGAGGATTATGTTGGAGTTCGCTATTCCCATAATTTACGTAAATCGCTGGATGATAAGTTGATAGTTTCGTTAATTCTTCTGTTTGCTCTTCCGTATTTTCAGTTAAAGTTGTTTCTGTTAAGTTTTTTTCTATTAAATCTGTTTGTGTTAAATCTGTTTCTATAAACTTCTCCAACCAAGCATTACGTACACCAGGAATATCAATTAAACGCTTACGTAAATCCATTTCCGTGACTGGATTGCAGGTAAGGATTTGGTCAGGAGTAAAAAAGTTATTTTCTTGAGGATTGTTAGGATTGAGTGCAAGTAAATCTTCAATATCTAGATTATTGCGATATCCTAAATCTGTGATTGCATAACATAACACCTCCAAAATAGTTACACCAGGGTCGTGTAAATTATAGTCAGTCCAAATTTTTCCAGATAGAGTCTGCAAATGGCTAATTCCGATATCCCGTAGGGTTTGAAAATTCAAATAATTGGGAAATTTCGGTTTACCTTTGGAAATGGTGAGATATTCCAACATAGATTTTAAATAGGTTTTATTAATTACTTTGGTGTTGAATTCATTCTCAAACATGGAGAAAAAGAGAAAAAATACTAACCTTTATCCTTAACGAACAAACAAGTGATAAATCGCACCAGCAAACAACCAAACAAGAGCGATCGCAATTCCAAAGGAGAGTAACGTGAGATATTGCAGCAGTTTTTCCCAACGTATATCCATTTGTTGTTTATACTCATTAAATCCATTATTGAGAGAAAGTAAATCCTGTTGAATCGTATTTACTTTCTCTTCGAGTTCCCGCAGACTTGATTTCCAATTATCGTTTTTATCTGGTTCCTCCGACTCTTTCGCACAAATTTCCTGACCATGCATCATTTCCCAAAGTGCACCATCATAATAGACGACATCACCTTTTTGATAGGTTTTTCCCGCTTTCCACACCCCATGAAATTTATCTTCTTTTTTATTTAGTAGAGAGGTAATTAACTCATGAAAATGAGTTACCGACAGATGAGTATTATTTTTAAATAAACTTTTGAGTTCGTTACGGTTTCTCAAAGTCTTTTTCGCTTCAGTTTTAGATGTAAAAGTTGTATTGACCATAGTTAGAATTTATAATTTAGAATTTATAATTTGGAATTCAGAATGAATTGTAGGGGTTTAGCATCTCTTACCCCTACTACTCTTCTATTGGTGATAAAATAATGTTTTCCAAAGGCTCATAACCTAGAGTTCCAGAGATAAGTTTTTCATTTGTAAAAGTTGCATTTGTGGCGTTGATTTCGTTAATAATGTGAGTTTGACCAGTGTTTGCAACTGGTACTGAAGTAAGTAGGGAACGGGAAGTAGACGCGATCACTTCTCGAACATCGCGTTGATTTTCTTGTTGAGTTGTATGATGCATTTGAAAATCGACAATATAGTCAACGTAATATTGCTGTTCTACAAAGTTGAGAATCGCAGAACGGTAAACAGTACCTCCAAAATTAATTGTTGCTTGGGGATTGATTTTCCAAGGTGTAAGAAAGTCGGTAATTCCTTGATCTAACTCGCGGGAATAATAACCAAAGTTGCTGTCGTATGGGGATTTAAACCTGACTGCAAATTCGACTTGGATATATTCGTATGTGGGATTAACAACTTGAATATCAGTCCAAGGGGAACTGATGGTAAGTAGATATTTGCGAATTTTCTCCCGCAGATTTACATTAACTTTGGGTTCCAAATCCTCAGAGGTTCGGTTTGAGGATAGTTTGGGTATCACTACCAAAACGACAGTTCCAGGTACTAGTTCGTTTAATTGTTTATTCCCATCTACTTGTCCATGATTAATGCAACGTACCTGATGAATTTCTGGGAATTTTTCTAAGACCAACCGTTCGTAGTCAAAGATGGTAACAGCTCGACCTTTATGACGCAGATATTCGCTGATGCGGGTATAAAAATGACTCGGTTGCTCCTTAACCTGACCACCAAAGGAATTATAGGGTTGTTCGACTTTTTTTATAGATGCTGTGGGGACAGCTAATTTAGCAATTGTCCCCGCTTCTAAGGGTGTTGCTAAATGGCTACCATCATTGTCTGTGTCCGCAAAAGTTACTTGTGCAGCTTGGGTATGGACACCAATAATCTGACAAATAGACCGACTGCGGGATTTCACACTAGCCTTAATCCAGTGTAAATTTGGATCGAGAATGGTAGTTTTATCTTTGCTGATTTCCTGGGGTATAGGGAGATTAATGATACCAGAAGCGATTAACCCATCAGTGCTGTCACTGATAATGCGATCGCGTAAGGAAATCCAGGTATTATCCTGGAGATAGTACCACTCTACCTCTGCTTTTTCTAACTCTCCGTCTGCGCTTTCTTCTACTACTTGAAATAACAAAGGTAATGCTGTGGGTGGGTCGAGGTTTTCTAAACCAATTAGTAATTCTCCCTCGTTGGTAAACTGTGGTAAGAAGTAAGGTTTTTCCTCGTCCCAAGCTGCAAACCCATCAAATGGATGGAGATGGAATAATTCGCAATCTTTTTTCTGTGTGGTCGCTGTGTATTTGAGATAAATTTCTTGAATTACGGGTGTATAAGGTTCTTGGGGAATTATTGCTTCATCTGCAAATTCGACATAGTATTTAGGGGAAGTAAGTTTAAAGATACCGTTGCTGTTTTTGTAGTAAGCTCCGATAACTGCTTGTCTTTTTTGCTCGTTACTATCAGGAACAGAGATACTTTGATTTGTCGCAGTAGCCAAAACCTGTCGCGCTAACACGGTAGGATATTCATCGTGGAGAAAATCGCTCCCTGTTAGCTGTAAACGTAAAAAACCGTTTCGACTATCGGAAGTGAAAGCTTCCAAAGGTTCAGCGTCAGGTTCAAAGTCAGATATAGTATTGAGTTTGAGGTTTGCTAATTCATTAGTCAGGGAAATTTCCTTACTATCAAATATATTTACTGTGGTATTACCAGAATGCCAATTTTTTTTGTACAAAGATGCGATCGCTAATTGGCCTGGATTAAATATAAATTGATTGGGATTATTGACATCATAGGTACTATCATAGACAGCATATATATCTGACCAGTCTTTGGGTCTCTCTCTTTCTAGCTCCAAGTGAATTGTCAGTGCAGTCAAGTGTTTTTGAAATGCTTCTTGACTACCGATGTAAAAATTTGATTTGGTTTTGGGTCTGATACCAAAAGGTTCAAAGGGTTTACTAGAATCTAATACCGCGAAGTCATTTTGCAGTACTAAATTACGAACTTCTATATCTTTTGCTTGAATAGTTAACTCGGTAAGTTTGAGGTTACGGAAATAACTGTAAGCAGATAAACCGTTTACTCGTACCTCATTATTTAATTGTAACCTGGCAACCGGTTGACTTGTAGGAAGTTTAGCTCCATCTAATTCCGCATGGTAAAAATCGATTGGTTCCTCATCAGCTCTCAGGTTGACTTCTAATGTGAGAGTTTGACCTTCTAAATTTGTTACACTGTCTTTCCCTTCTGATGACAGAATTTCCCCAGGTATCCAACCCTTCTCACCGCTAAATTCAACTATAAAAATATTATGTAAATCGCTAGCTTTTATTATTTCAGGTGCGTTATCAAAAGTTAAGCTAAAAATTAAAGTACGCTTTCCTTCCCTTAAATAAAAAATATTCGACGTGATCGCTAATCCTAACTGAGTATGTTGACGTGTATTATCCCCAAAAGGTAACCATGCTTTAACTAACTGTTCCTTGGGAAAATCTTCACCTTCTCCATCAAAGCTATTTACTTGGGGTGAGACATGAAAACCCAATAAATTCTTTGGTTCCCCACCCGTCGTAATTTCTTGTGAATCTAAAAATAACCCTTTCAAACTAGCTATCTGGGCTTTGTGGATAACAGTTTCCTTATCGAGTTCATAAAACAACTCAGTACCACTAGCATCTTTACCAGCAAAGAAACGAGTCTGAGCATCTATTTTATATTCAGTTAGGGACGTAGCCAATTCAAATATTAAATGAGCACTATCAGGAACAGCAGTGCGATCGCGTAACTGCAACACTTGACGGTAGAAAAAGTCCAAATGTCTTTGGGTCATCCGATTCAGGTCATTCCTAACCGGTCGCATAACCTCCCAGAAAGCGAAATATAAGGATAGATGGGGTGGATGGTCTTGTCTTTTATCTAAACTGTCACGTAAATATTTAGGAGCTATTTGGATAATTTGACGATAATTTTGAAATATTGCTTGAAATATAAAGTCTAATTCATCTCGCACTTCCCAGACTGTACCAGTTGAAATCGTCTGAGTTGCGTCTAATTCCCTACCAATTTCTAAATTTTCTAAATCTTCTAAATTAAAGACCCTAGCAAAATTTTCATAGAAACCCGTCTTCTCTTCACCAACTCCCTCCAAAGCATACATTCGTCGCAGTGATTCCTGCAAATTCGTCTTTACCAATCCCGCGATCGCAGATTTGAGGGGAGTATAAGTATCTAATTTCTCATACCACTCCTGGATTTGCTGTAAAACATCACGCCAACTATCTATTATCGGCTTCAGAGCTTCATTATCTTGATTTGTTAGGTTGTTTGTTAAATTATTTGTTAAATTATTTGTTAAAAAACTATCTAAATTCTCCCTGTACTTGTTTTTAACTCTTCCTGTGCGAGTTTTACTTATCAAGGCGATTTGTACAGGAGTGCTATTAGTAAAAAATTCCTGCCAATTACCATCTTTTTCGTTGTTATCCTTGTAGTAATTAACCTGTTCGCTAAGTTTATAAGCAAAAACCAGAAAATCAGCCAAATCCCCCTCATCAAGTTTGACGAAATCGGTTGACAGGGTTCTAAGTTGTCGCTGACCCTGGCTGACACCATCGCGGATTAATGGATTTTTTGGTGATTCGCGGCGGATGTTCATGGATTACTGGAACAAAAAAACTTAAATATTGGTAATATTGGCAACATCTGTAACGTTTTATATAATGTTTTACAATTTGAGATTAACCGGAATTTCTCCCCTATTCACAGCCGGAAGCAAACTACCAGTACTTTCTTCTATATAGAAGGGATAGACCAAATTAAAGCGAGAGTTAGTATTAATAATTGTGTAGTCGATAGTCAGCTTCACACGTCCCTCCAATTCTTCATCCATACTCAGGTCTAAACTGTTTAGCAGGATACGCGGTTCGTGGTAGAGAATAGAAGTACGCAGTTGCTCCTTAATACTACTAGTAACAGTAGGACTCAAAGGCTCAAATATAAAATCTCGGAGATTGCAACCATAATTTGGTTGAATTACCCGTTCCCCTAAACTAGTTGATAGTAAGATTTGTAAACTTTCACAAATATCATTTTCCGCACTCACCAATCCTACGCTCCCAGAGCTTCTATCAAAGGTAGGTGGAAATCCCCAACCAGTCCCCAAAAAAGCCTTATCCTTATCTTCCATATTTTCCATCTCAACTCCACTTAATTAGTTGTGATATGACAAGAAGTAGTGAGTAGTGAGTAATGGTTTAGTAATGCTAAACCCGTAATTTTCCCCCTGCTCCCTCTGCTCCCTCTGCTCCCTGCTCCCTGCTCCCTGCCCCTCACCCCCCAATCAACACATTAAATGCTCCTAAGACAATCGACCCTCCGTGAGCAGTAGTATCTCCCATCCTCGCTGCGGGTTTTCCACCAATTAACACCGTTGTGGAACCCATAACTATTGAATCCGGTGGTCCAGTACAGACGCAGGTATCACCCACTACAGCGGCAGGCATCCCTGCAATCAACACTGTTGGTACTCCTGGACCCAATATTGGTCCACCCACATGGGGGACAACTCCAGTCACCATCGGACAAACATGCATATCTGTAAGACGAGCAGCAGGTTTTCCCATTTTTTATCTTTCCTTTGTATATTTATACCTATACTTACCAACTTCTTTTATTAATTAATTTGTACTAAAGAACCTTTCAAAACAGCGATCGCACTTGTTGAAACTTCTGCCCCTGCGTTACCTTGAGCTTTGAATTGAGCATTGGCTTTGGCATTCACGTTCAAACCTTCAATAGTTGCATCCTGCTTTGCTTTGAGTATTAATTTTCCTGTAGCATCCAGGGTAATATCTTTAGCACTTTTGATTTTGATACCGCTATCATTCATGGTGATGTTATTGCCATTTTGGTCTTTCAAGGTAATACCCTTATCCTCATCAGAAATAATAACTTGGTTGCCTCCCGGTGTTTCCAAAGTGATGATTTTCTTATCGTCATCAAAACTGACCTTGATTTGCGATCGCGTAAAAAAGCCCTTTTGATGGTTCTCGTTTTTTATATCTTTTACAGGTGCTGGTTTGGCGCTACTATTGAGCATTCCTAATACAATTGGGTCGCGGGGGTCGTCGTTTAGGAAACCAAGGACTACCTCATCACCAATGTCCGGACGAAAGAAGGAACCGCGATTCTTACCCGCATCCAAGGTGGCAATTCGTGACCAAACCCCATCACTTCGGGAATCGATTGTTGGTGTTTTTACTAAAATGCGGTCTTCTCCCTTGGGGTCATCCTGTAACTGTACCACTACCCCAATTTGTAAGCCGTTTAGACCAGGGAGTAGTCCAGATGCTGGTCTTTCTACAATATCTGTGACCTGGTAAAACCACTGAGGTTCTAACCCCAAATTCATATATGTATACCAAGTACCTCCAATCATTTCATGACGCACGCTAGAAACATAAGCTAATCCATTGAAACGTTTTCCCATTCCCTTTACCTCCAGCAAGGTATCAGGTTTTGCATCTGGGAAACCAATAATCTTCACCTTACCCTGAATCTTAGCTAACCGACTTTTCAACAGTTGAGCATCAGCCCAGGCTTTAAGCTCAGCCTCTTCGACTCCGCCACTATGACGCAGTTCCCAAGCATTAGGAGCGATCGCATTTGCTAAGGTTTTACCTGATAAATTACCTTGTTGATTAACTTTCGGCTCAGTCCCCTCAACTGTCACTAACTTCTGTTCCGTATAGCTCCAAGCTTGAGCTTCTACGTTTTTGTACTGGGTTCTCGCATCCATTTCGGCGGCAAACTCCAGTAAGTTAATCCCATAGGTAAGAGTAATCAAAGGACTACCACTGGTAGTAGGAGCTTTGACCTTTACTTTCCCATCCTCCACCAACACAATCAAACCATTCATCTGCGCCCGTGAGAGAATAAAATCCCAATCATTAGCATAGTATTGGACAATTTCTGGGTGTTTTCCTGAAGTACTCGCTACATCAGCAGATATACCGCTGTAACTACCAATAATTTCCGCGATCGCATCGCTGTCTTTTTGTTCGGTAAAATATCGACAGTGACGACCAATGGTTAACTTGGTGGCAATATCTTTGCAATGGAGAATCAGCATCGAGTCTCCATTGACACCAACTTTAATCGCATGTTTCACAATCAATCCTTTAAACATGCTTTTGTCTTTGCCATCATAACCAATGGCAATTTCTACTTCCTTACCTGGAATTAAATCCGCTCCCTCACTTGCTTCAAAGGTCTCTTCAGCAGCAGAACCATCCCGCAATACAACTTTTGCTGTAGGTATGCGGTTGACTGCTCGGTTAACCGTTAAAGACAACACGCTATAGTCATTTGTGATGTCTTTCCCCTCAGAAAATAACTTGAAGGTGGCGACATTGTAGAGCGAATTGTCTGGAATAATTAGCTCGCTCATAGTTGTGTTTTATCGAGTGGGGGAAATCTTAAATCGGTATTAGTAGCTAAACGGCGGAAATTAATCAAACCATTTACTTTGGCAACTTGTAGGTAATAGGATGGATCGTCATAGATGCGATAGGTCATCAAAGGCAAAGTGTCACCCGCTTTTACCTTCTGCTGGTGGGTGAGGTCTGGAGATTTTTTGTTTTCTTCGAGCAGCCTTAGTTTTTGCTCGGTATAGTTGGTAAAAGTTGCACTCAGCTTCGCTCGTAAAGGCTTACCATCCGGAGCAAACAGGGTGTAATTAACCGTTAGTTGAGTCAGGACGCAGTTAAAACCATTTTTACCACCATAACCAAATGAAAGATCTCCCCACAATAACCGTAAAAAGTTGGGTTTGTGGGTTTCTGGATTCATGGTGTAGGTCAACCGGAAAAATTCCTGTAGCTGTTTGACAACATCTCGATGAAATTTCCCCCGATTTTGCTTGTCTGGGACTACACCAGTCCCATCGAAAATAAAATCCAGTTTAAGGTCTTGGGGTCGAGTATATTTATATTCTGGATTACTGTGTTGGGAACCCTGAGCTTGATGGCGATTATATTCGATTTGAAACTGTTGGGAAAACTGCTCTGGATTAATGGGTAGGTCAAAATAGCCGATCTTGTTTTGAAAGCGATCGTCTTTGTATACCTCAAGCTTAACTTTGGTCAGTTCTCCTGTCCTAGCCGCATTGGTCATAAAATTAGCGCTCCGATTGTTCCTTGAGGATGGCTAATACCTGTTCAACGCAAGCAGCAATAATCTCAGCGCGTCCGCTACTATTTTCTGTATAATTTGCTGCTTGTCCTTGATTTATATTTTGTCCCTGCTCCCTGTCATCAATAGAAGCTTTAATCACCAGTTCTCTAATTTCCAATGGCATATAATTTCCGCTCCATCCATAATTTAATAAAATTTATTGACTTCTAAGTACGGTTTGAATGCCTTCAACATTATTTACTTCTGTGTCTGGAAATAGCTGTAATTCAATTCTAGAGATTCAATAGCAACTGAGTTTTGTTCAGCATTCAAATCCGACACTGACCACTTTTTCGGCCAAGCATTAATAATTTCCCAAGTAACCAGTGGTTCAGAACTATTGAGATTTAGTAAGCGTACTAGCAAATTCATCGGACGAATATCAAAGTTAAGAATTGCATCCATGCACCACTTCATCATCTCAGAATCTTTGACCAAGCCGCGCTTCAGCACCAAAGGACTGTATTTAGTACGGACTGGTAAGGTATGTTCAAAGCGGTTTTCTCCTCCCTCCTTTACAGATTCAGTCTGCATATCTACACTTAGACCAGTAACACTTTGAAAGCGGGTTTCTACTTCTTTATTGTTGAGGTTTTCACCTAAAAAAACTACATCAAAAAAGAAACTAACCGGGGGATAAGTATATGTCACAACTGCTACCTCTAGATAAGAAATTAGCCATTTTCAATCTTCAGACCTTCATGAACGATTTCAATTGTTTCAATAGCAATCTCATTACCATCAGCTTTGAGGTCAGTACCTTGTACTTTAATCGGCCAAGCATTAGTTGCTGTCCAGGTTACCACCACTTCATTACTTTCATTCAGCAAAGTGATAATTAAAGTACGCTGATACTGGGTGTGGTCAGCCTGTTTTACAGCACTATTCCACCAGTCATAAAAATTATTAATCCCTTTAAAAGTACCCCGCTTCATCGTGATGTTGCTATATTTCTGCATACCAGGCATTTGCAACTTACTAAATTGGGGCATATTGCCTTCACGGTATTCAATGGGTTCAGTCTCCACATCCAGACCAGAAACTTCCGTAAATCCCCCTTTGAGTTCCCCAGCTTCTACGTTGAAATGAAACTTTGGTAGTGGGTAGTTAGCCATAATATTAGTCGATGAATTAATTTAGTAACTTTTAATCGTTGGTTAGTGTGGTTGTGGGCTAATTCACTCACCAGCCCATAGGTATTATCTATTTATTAGCTTTCTGCCATCTTGTGCGAGAACTTAAGAATAATAAATTCAGCCGGACGTACCACAGCCATACCGATTTCGATAATCATCCGACCTTCGAGAATATCCAGAGCAGTCATAGTTTCATTAAGTCCCACCTTCACATAAAATGACTGCTCCGGTTTCGCCCCCTGCAATGCTCCAGCTCGCCACTGGAGGGTGAGAAAATTATCGATCATCGCCCGCACCTTAGTCCAGGTGTTGTCATCGTTCGGCTCAAACACAAATTGCTCGGTTCCTTTTTTAATAGATTCTTCCGCCATATTGAAGAATCTTCGTACTGGCACATAGCGCCATTCGTTATCGTTACCTGCTAAGGTGCGTGCCCCCCATACAAGAATTCCTTTGCCCGTAAAAGCACGGATGGCGTTGATGGATTTACCACTAGTTACATCTATGTTCAAATCCTCTTGAATACTACTTGTAACCTTAAACGTTAACCCACTTGCTGCGTTAATTCCGACATTAGCCGGTGCTTTCCATACACCACGGCTACTATCTACGGCAGCATACACCCCTGCGATGACTGGGCTAGGTGGCAGTTTTACGCTAAATCTGTTTATCGCAGCACTCACGCGGGCACCTAGGGCAGTGCTGTTCTCTGCATCCAGGGTAGTATTAGACTCAGCTCCATCAGTGTTTTTGACTATATTGACAGGTTCTGCATCATAACCAAAGGTCATTATCAGGTTAGGGAAATAGCAAGCACCATATTTGACATTCGGGCTAGTAATTCCACTCCGAAAAGCTGTGGTTGCTGTATTCACATCACCGCTAGTAACTAAAGATTCACCTGTATTATGTAGATCCATAATGCTGAAGCGGTCTTGGAGTTTGTTACACTGCGCGAGGGCATCATTTTGCAGGGTATAGTACTCAGCTTCATTTAGATTCTGTCCTTCGGGGAATACAATCAGTGTCGGCTCATCTTCCTGCTCCAAAGAATCAAGACCCGCTTTCAACTCATCATAAACCAGGGGATCGCCCACATTAGTTTTGTAAGCACCTACGGAAACGATGTAACACGGACCACCACCGTTAGCAAAATAAGCCTGTAAGGCGTAGTACAAATTGTGGCGAGATTGTTCCCCACTAAAGTCCACAGCAATTTCTTCTTTTATAATGATGTTGGAATCGTTGGGATCAGTTGTTTGGTTTACATTGACACGTAAGTTTGTCTCTTTTTGTGATTCACCAAAAAAGTTTGTATACTCCAGCAAGGAAGTGATTCGGGTAGGTTTATTACTGAGACTCTCACCGTTCCCACCGATAGCTTTTTCGGTATAACCAATAAAAGCTGGGATAGCGGTAGCAACTTCTGCAATTGAAGGTGGAAATTTGGAAATTTCCTCTATATAAACGCCTGGAGTTTTATAAGAACTTGCCATATTATTGTGATTCGTAATAATTTATTCGTTACAAATGAATATCAGAAAAAATAGCGATCGCTTGTTTCTGAGTTTCGGGGTCAAGTTGGGTTTCTGGTTTAATTAGCATTACTCCCGGTGCTGGTAGAAGATTGTCTTGACCATCGGTAAGTAAACGCTTGGGTCGTCTGAGTAAACCCTGGGGTCGCTTGCTAAAGTAAGTTTTGCCATCTTTTTCTAATTCAAATTCAGGTAATTCCTCTGCCGTAAAACCGTGAGGTCTTTCATAGCGATATCGCCAATGGGTAGAACGGTTTTTAAAGCGAATAACGTATGTCTTCGGTTTAATTAAAGTTTTTCCCTCCTGAGATTGCAACACCGAGAAAGCTGGTGGTACTAGGTTCTGATTGAGAACAATTTCCACAAGTCCAAAAACACTAGAAATAGCCATTGGGTCGAAAATGACAAACTCATCTACCTGATTTCCATCTAGATATAGACGATAGCGTCCGGGAATTTGACCTGAGAAATTAAGATTAGTAACAAATGTCTCACCAGGAGTATGACTGTCTGGGACTGTTACCTCCAATGCAAATGTTTTTTGCTCATTAGCATCTGTCAAGGTGAAATAAAAGCGATCGCCAGGACTGACTCTTTTTATTGAATATGTATTAAATAATACTTGCTTTGGCAACCTATCTAGTTGGGAAACATATTGACTACCAGTAAAAGTATTCCAATCATTAGTATCAGGAGTTTCATCAATAGAAGTATGATTGCGTAATGCTTCTAGAGTCTTACCATCGTGAGTTACCAATTGTCCTAATTCATAGGTTGTATTGGCAGCGTAAACTGGTAAAGTTTTAGTTAAAAATAAGTCATGACCCTGATTACCTGAAAGATTCGAGAAATAATAAATCTGTTGGCGAGGTGAACTCAGGGGTAAATTTGTATAGTTAGTAAAATAGTGATCGCGCACTACTAACCAAAAGGTTAGTCTTCGTGGGCTGTCTATTGGTATCTGAGTCTGAAAATACGTGTTGATATCTTGAGGATTAACTTCTGTTACAGAGGTGAAAATACTTCCTCCATAAGGCTGGGGACGGAAGACCCAGCGTAGATTTTTAAGCACCTTTTGGCAGTTGTTAGTCGGCACCAATGTCAGCATTTCTGATATTGCATAATCAGCAGTTGATAAACTGGGAGGATTAGGCTGACCCAAAAAGTAGTCATGCCAAAGCTCTAAATTCAGAATATTTTTGTACAAAATCTTCATAACCGAATCCTGAACTTAATCGTTTACCTGCATATCGGCAATTACAGGCACTTCTGCCTGACGTTTTGGAGTTTCTAAGGTAACTAAACGGGCACGATAAAGTGCAAAAGGAACTTGTTTCCCTCCTAAACTCCCCCAAAGCTGATTCATCTGTTCAAATGTCAGAGAATAGAGGTCTAAAATTATACGCATATCCCCTGTAATCAAACTATTTCCAGGAGTTGCGGTGGGTGAAATCTCTTTTTGCGACTGAAAAAACTCAATAACTCGTGAGAGTAGTTTTAGAGCAGTTTCATGCTGATTGTGTAGAACAGAAAATAGAATAAATAGATTTAAATAAACGGGAGGATTTTGGTAGACTGCACGACCGTTCTCCAAGCGATAGTTCAAACCATTTCTACATGTAGTCTCTTCTTGGAGATTAACTAGACTCATCACTACATGTCCATTGAGTTGATTGTTTACACCACCCAGTTCTTGAGCAGTGGCAATATTATCAATAATGACAATCTGAGAAGGTTGTATTTGTGGCTCAACTGACTGGATATAGCCTTGTAAAGCCAATTGTATTAACCTCATTGCATCAACTATCATCTAAAAACCTCCAGGAGCAGGGGGATAGCTACGTATTATATGGTATGAAACTTAACTTTTTATTTCAATGTAGTACTTAAGAGTACTGAGTCTGGTCAACTAGAGCCTGCAAAATAGGGCTGGAAACTCCTGACTCATAGCCGGGTGTCGACTTATTATGATGCTTGGCTCAGTAGAAACAATAAACTTTTTCTTATTTTCATTTGGCTAAATGTAATAAATATTTTTATTATATGTATTTACACTGAATTTTTGATCATCAAAATTGCTGCTCAAGCTAATACTAGTACTCGAACAAGCTAACATTGCCGGGTGGAGGTAAGCAGAGGGAGCAGGGGGAGAAAAAATTTTACCTTTGTACGATACACCCTTCAAAGTTGACTTGGTGGACTACTAGTACGACACGGCGTAAATAAATAGACCATTACAAACTTATAAAATGCTCTTAGAATAAGCTGTTGCATCTAGTCCACGACAATGCTTTGGGCAAACTGATTTCTGCCTACTTACTTCTGCCGAACTGTGCTAGCTGCACGGTCGCTCCAGTACTACATAATCTTGCCAGATTTACTAAACTCCCGTTCAATTGCGTTAAGTACATCCTGTTGATGAATTACTCCATCACCATATTGCAATGTTTGTAAACAACTATACTGAACTACATTCATAATGTCAGAACCGCTTAGCTCGTAAATACCAGAAATTTTAGCCAGGTCTACATCCTCACTTAACCTTATCTGATTCGGGAAAGCCATCTGCCATAGTCGCAAACGTTCTTTAGGATTTGGTATTGGAAATTGAATTAGGGATTGAAATCTGCGCAGGAAAGCCTCATCAATATTACTTTTGAAATTCGACGAAAGAATTACCAAACCATCGTAGTTTTCCACCCTCTGCAATAAGTAACTCACTTCTTGATTAGCGTATTTATCATGAGCATCGCGGACATTAGTACGTTTCCCAAACAAAGCATCAGCTTCATCAAAAAACAGAATCCAATCCTTGCTTTCTGCACGAGCAAACAGATTAGCAAGATTTTTTTCCGTCTCACCAATAAACTTAGATACCACCATCGACAGGTCTACTTTGTAAACATCTTTACCTGTATACTTGCCTAAAAGGCTAGCGGTAAGGGTCTTCCCTGTACCAGGAGGACCATAAAACAGAGCACGGTATCCCAGTTTTAGTTGTTTTTTCATACCCCATTCATAGAGAATAGTTGAACCATGAGTTATCCAGGCTTCTAAGTCACGAATTTGTCGTAAAGTCTGGGAATTTAGAACTAAATCCTCCCATTCCATTTCAGTACTGATGCGCTGAGCTGGAAAATCTAGACTGAAATGGGGACGGGAAAATTGCCCTTGGGTAAACAGGTCAATATAATCCTGATTCATAACTAGTTTTCCACTCATCGAGGGTTCTCCTTCTGGGGATGATTGCAAATAAAGTACGCGATCGCAGGCAAAGGGATGTTTCTCGCTGAAAACTTTCTGAAGCTGCAGACGCTTGTGAAGTGACTCTGAAGAAGTATCTTGGAATTGGCTACCTCCCAGAATAAACAAAACAGTCTCCCCTGTTGGAAGAAAACCCCGATAGTATTTACCACGCCAACCCCCTATTTGAGGATAATCACCAGCTTGAGGTAACCCAGACACTATTGCCCTCTCGAAAAAATCGGGTTGTAGATGGGGAGCTAGGGCTATTAATAGAGTTAACTGGGCTGCAGTATCTAATTGATATTTACGGATAAACTGGGTGAGAGGACCCTGTATGGTTAACCATTGCTCTGGTGGGTTTGGCATTGGTTTCTGAGGCTGCCCATCTTGATGAAAATATGACTCCATACGCCACCTAATCACCTCAGACAAGTAGTTAAGAGCCGTTTGTAGAGTATAGATATGGATATCTTGTAAATCCATAACAAAAATAAATTTATGTGTGTTTATATGTACGTCTATATATACAAATTCTGACTCTAGCTATCAACTACAGCCTTTATCACTACATTGTACAGGTAATTCTCTTGCCAAGTTTGGTCTCTAACTAATAACTAATGTATCAATTTTATTGTTAACCCTGACTTCTATAATAAATTAGATTTATCGTAATATGGTTCTATTAGGGCAGTGTTGCCGCTATTTTTTGACAAGAATATTTGAATTAATTATCTTTACCTGAAATGGTTGCAAAACCAAATGGTTTCTGTATCTAATTTTTATCACCGTATTCGTTTGTATTAAAAATATCCCAATTATTTAAGTAGGTATAAGTTTATAAATTGAGTTTAATCGTACTTGAGCAGATGAGATTAACTAGAAAACTATGCAAGAAACTCCAATTGAACAAAGTTCTCCCTCAAACTCCCTTCCAGTCCTCTATAAAAAGGATAATTACCAGTCTATAGTTAATGATCCAAGTCAAGAAGCTATCCGACTATGGACTACTCTCTCAGACAAAGATACCGCAGTTACTTACCAAAAAGCTTTAGATAAAACTTGGCAGATTTTCAAGCAAATAATCCCTGTTGTTTTATTTTTATTGACTTTAACTATTGCTGTGACAGTCTGGACGTTAGGTATTGCTTTTCATAGTGGTCGAAATTTACGATATTGGCTAGAGATTGAACAACCCAGTCCCCTTGAGCTTGTCTATGCTTTATTCCAATTCCTTGCATCGCCCCTCAAATTAGCATATGAATGGTCAGTTTCCTTTATTAAAAAATATTTGGGATGGGAAATCAAATTTAAACTACCATCAGAGGTGGAATCAATATCAAAGTAAGCATAAACTTTTAGAACCGCTAACTCTATCCCTCTCCTAAGAAATCACAAGGTTTCTTTACATCCATAAGGGGTGATTGCTACTTAACAGCTTCTGTCACTTTCCGATTATAATGATTGAACGAATAGCACTATCCTTCCCCATTCTCAGCAAAGCGGAATTGGGAAGGATAGTGCGTCAAGGACTTTCCTGGTTTTGTATATATTTTTTAAAGCCTCTATAGGTGCCCCTCCACAAGACGCAACATAATAAGAATTAGACCAAAAAGATGCTTTTCCCCAGTAATAAGCTGCGTAGCAGCTTGATTGTATAATACAAAAATCAGTAACGGGTGCGATAGCCAGTCGGTATGCCAGCTAAAAACCATCTTTCTCATACGCCGTAAGTCCCCCGCTTCCCTTCTCAGGGGAAGCGGTGGGATATAAGGCTGTAAAAATATTTGCATCCTGAAAGGATATCAAATATTTTTACTTAGTTACATCGGAATATCGATTGTAAATTCCGTACCCTCTCCTAACAAGGAGTTGACTTCAATTATCCCGCCATGTTTTTCTACAACAATTTGTTTAGCTATAGCCAATCCCAATCCAGTACCTTTACCAACAGCTTTGGTAGTAAATAAATGTTTAAAGATGTTCTTTTTAACTTCTTCGCTCATTCCTTTACCGTTATCCCTAATGTGAATACAAGCCTGATTGACAACGATTTCGGTACGAATAGTAATCTGTTGGGGATTTGCTTCTATTTCTTCGTATGTTTGAGTTTGTGCCATCTCATCAAACATATCTATGGCATTTGCCAAAATATTCATAAATACTTGGTTTAATTGTCCGGGAAAGCATTCTATTTCGGGTATTTCGCCATATTCTTGATTAATAATAACTGCAGGACGGTTTTCGTTAGCTTTAAGACGGTATTTTAAAATTAGCAGGGTGCTATCAATACCATCATGTAGATTTGCACTAACTTTGTGTTCTGTATTGGCACGGGAGAAGGTACGAAGACTTGTACTAATCGATGTAATTCTTTGTGTTGCTGCTTTCATTGCATCGAGCAATTTGGGTAAATCTTCCAGCACAAATTCCAAGTCAATATTTTCGGCATTTTCTTGAATTTCTTCTGCTGCTTCGGGATATTCTTGTTGATAAAGTTCTAAATGTCCAAATAAATCCTGAAGATATTCTTTGGCATTGTTGATACTTCCTTTGAGAAATCCAATCGGATTATTAACTTCGTGGGCTATTCCTGCAACTAAGTTACCCAAAGTTGCCATTTTCTCATTTTGCACCATTTGCAATTGAGCTTGTTTTAATTCTTGCAGCGCTTTTTCTAACTCTTGGGATTTCTCAATTACTGCTGATTCTGCTCGTTTACGGTCAGTTATATCGCGAGCAATACCTCGCAAACCTATTAACTTACCATCTGCATCTTTTATAGGTGAATTATTACAAATAATCCAAAGCCATGAGCCATCTCGATGTTGAGTACGAAATTCAAGACCTGAATATTTTTCTCCAGTTTCAAAAACTCTTTGGTTCGCTGATTTTACTTGTGGTAAATCATCTGGATGTACGATTGGTGCAAAAGATTGATTCAAAAATTCGCTAACATCGTACCCCCATATTTGTTTAAACTGAGGTGAGAGATATGTGAATTTTCCATCTGAACCTACAGAATAAATCAAATCATCAACATCTTCTACAAAAGCCCGAAATTTTGTTTCGCTTGTTTTAAGCGTTTGATATAAAAGAGCATTTTCTAAAGAAACCGTAGCTTGAATAGATAAAAGTTTAATTACTTCCAATCTTTCCTTTGTAAATGCACCGATTGTTAATTTATTTTCCAGATAAATTAATCCTGTTAATTCACCTTTATTTAAAATCGGCGTACACAATAAACTTTTAGGTTGATGTTGGATTAAATATTCATCGCTAATAAAATTGTTTTTAACTGTAGCGTTATCCAAAACAACAGTTTTTAAGCTATGTTTGACATAATTTATAATACTATGGGGAATATCGCTGCTGCTTTCATATGGCATTGACAAGTGCTTTATACTATTATCTTTAGTTGCTATAGCTTCTAAATAAAAGTTATTTTCCCTTAAGAAAATTAAAGCTGCTTTTTCTGCTCCCGCATTTTCGATTACTATTTTCAGTAAAGTTGAAACTAAATCTTCTAATTGAATTTCACTTGATAAAGCCCTTGTTGCTTTCAGAATACTGGCGAAATCTAAAGTTTCACTAATAGTTTTACTAGAACAGGTTGTTTGGATAGTTTGTAAGGATTGAATCTGGGTTTCGTTGATTTGGAAGCTATTTCTTTGCGTTTGTAAAATTGGTGCAAGTAGCTGGGGATAATATTTTTCTAAATCATCAGTTTTGGCTTTAGCTCCCCAACGGGAATAACAATAGTAAGCTTCTTGCATATAAGCAGCAGCAACTTTATCTTTATTCCACTCAAGGTAAAATTTAGCAGCAAGTTCGTTTGCTAAAGCTTCATCTTGAAGATAACCATTTTCTTTGGCTCCGGAAATGGCACAATCATAACAGGTAATTGCTTTTGTATGTTTACCTAAAACCCGATAACGTTCGGCTTCCACCAGATTCCATTTATGCAGCGAATTCATGGGGGCAAAATTCGCCCACTTTCTCAACTTTTTCTGGTTTTTGCTGACTTGACGCAACAGACGCAATCTCTCGGTTTTAGTTGCTGTAGAATAAAGTGCCAGTTTTGTTAAAGAATCATATAGATAAAGCAGTATATTTGTAAACAGCCCCATTCCTCCATCTTCGTACTGTTTAGCAAGATTAGCTGCTTCAATAGCACCTTTAAACTCATCAAACAAATAGCGCAATTGCAATTGATTCACGTAGACAGTGAACAAACCAGTGCGATCGCCAGCTGCTATTTGTATGGGAATATTCTTAGTTTCTGAGTAATGCAAACCCTCTAAGACGGATGGTTTCGCAGTTTCCCCCATCAAATTTAGTGCAGATTGAAGATGAATATTAATGTAAACGAAAGCATTATTCTGCTTCCATTGCTCAACAACTTCAGCATAATTTTGCAGCGCTGGTTCTAAATCTGAGAGATTGCGACCAACCCAGTAAACGCCTATACTCCATAAACAAGCACACCAGGCTGCATACTCCAAATCGCCAGTTTCCACGCCACTTTGATAGCCTTCCTGGAGGTTAGGTAAGGTTAATTTCAGGTGATGTTTCCAATGAGCGGCAAAGCCATTTACCGCAAAGAGAGTTCTACAACGGAGATCTTTAGCGTGAAACCGTTCGAGAATTTGTAACGATAATTGCCCAAATGCGTCACCTTTATCAATATCTACTAGTACTCCGCATAAGATAGACCCATACCAAGCATAGGCAAAAGCAGATAGGGGTATATTACCGTACTGTACCGATAAATTAACTTGTTGAAATACCAGCAAGGGCAATAATTTAGGATCGCCACTAAATACAGCAGATAATGTACAGGAGAGAATTCGCATTGCTGCTAATTTTTCTGGAGCGCTCATGGTTGGTAGGTTAACCAAATTCTGGGTTTTTTTACCTGCTAGAATCAGTTTGTTTTTGGCTAATCCGATTAAAATCTGTGCCATATTCGGATTTTGCGGTAGATATACACCGAGCTTTTTGAGAATATTAACCCCAGTATCGATTGCTTCTGTAAGTTTGTTTTGTGCTAAGTAAGCTTGAATTAGGGTTTCGTAAATTGCGATTTTATCTAATAGGGTTTTAGCAGATTTTAGGGTCACGTTGACGACTGCATCTAGTTGTTCAAAATCCCCATTTAAATAAATTGCATCTGCTTTTGCTTCATACAAAGCAAGAGTTAAAGTATATTGCGATTCCCAGCAACTCTCCTCCAATAATTCAATACCCGTTTTGAAATAAGCAATTGCAGCGCTGTAAGCTGTGGCTGATTTGGCTTTACGTCCAACTTCCAGATTCAACTGAGCTAATTCCGAGCGTTTTGATGCTTGAGTAATTAGAGATTGTCCGACATTAAAATGGTTAACGATATCAAAAAGTTTTTCTTCTCGTTCTTTCTCTGAGGTTTGCTCTAACAATAATTGCCCAATTTTTAAATGAGTTGCTTGTTTTTCCTCGTCGGGAATCAAAGAATAAGCAGCTTGTTGAACTCTATCATGTAAAAATTTATAATTAACAACTTCAGAAAATTGTTCTTGATTAACTTGTTGTTGTTTCCCAATATAAAATTTGTAAACCTCGCTTTGAGGTAAAATCAATCCGAATTGTAAAGCTTTCCACAAATCAACCGCAGCATCGGCTTCTGATTTTTGACAAACTATTGCCAAAGTGTTTAAATCAAATTTATTGCCGATACAGGCTGCTAATTTCAAAATATTCTGGTTAGATTCAGGCAATTTCTTTAGCTGCAAAGCCATAAATTCAACCACATCATCCGTAAGCGCTAAAGCTATAACCTCGGAAATATCGCACTGCCAAAAACCATCATCAAAATTGAATTTTATTAAACCATCTTCATACAGAGATTTCAAAAATTGCGTACTAAAAAATGGATTTCCTTTCGTTTTTTGATGTATGAGTTGAGTTAATGCTTCAGCCCTCAAAGGCAGACAATTCAAAGTATCGGCAACCAGTTGATTTAAACTTATTTCATTTAACGGTGCTAAAGTAATAGTATTAATCGCAGCTTCGGCTCGATCAATTTCCTCTACAGTCAACATCAAAGGATGAGCCGGAAAAACTTCATTATCGCGATATGCTCCAATTAATAATAAATAGGTATTTCCCGATTCGCTCATCAGCAACTGCATCAATTTTAAAGAAGCAGAATCAGCCCACTGCAAATCATCTAAGAAAATAACTAGAGGATGTTTTTTGGTAGTAAAAACTTGAATAAACTTTTTAAATAATGAATTAAATCTATTTTGAGCAGCAGTACCCGATAATTCTGTAACAGCAGGCTGTTTACCAATAATTTGTTCTAATTCGGGAATAACATCAATAATTACTTGGGCATTATCTCCCAAAACAGTTAATATCTGACTCTTCCAAATTGATAATTGAGCATCGCTTTCCGTTCTTAATTGTGCAATTAAATTTTTAAAAGCTTGCACAAAAGCATCTAGGGGAATATTACGATTAAACTGGTCAAACTTACCTTTAATAAAATAACCCCGCTGTTTAACAATGGGTTTATGAACTTCATTCACTACCGCAGTTTTACCAATTCCAGAAAAACCAGCGACTAACATTAGTTCATTATCTCCATTAGATACCCGTTCAAATGCTGCTAGTAGTTGTTTAACTTCATTTTCTCTACCGTATAATTTTTCTGGAATCAAGAATCTCTCGTTAATATCTCGCTTCCCAATTTCAAAGTATTCTATCTTCCCAGTATATTTTAACTGATACAAACAAGTTTCTAAATCATGCTTTAATCCCAAAGCACTTTGATATCTATCTTC
>ERZ1740062.341-NODE-341-length-29250-cov-4.923514_pt1 | contig 29250 bp, 26 predicted proteins | sample MGYA00581741_ERZ1740062 | MGnify/ENA primary metagenome ERZ1740062 (study PRJEB43018, sample SAMN04849747) | marine metagenome | isolation source: floating plastic debris | place: Pacific Ocean | collected 2008-09-01 | study: EMG produced TPA metagenomics assembly...
ATCTGTTTTTCACGCCTATAGTTTGTTTCGTCAATGGTTTTTTGCATACTATGCGTTATGGAGTCAGCATACATGATGGCCTTTCCATTCAAGTTCCTTGCGGCACGCCCTACCGTTTGGGTCAAGGAACGATTGTTGCGAAGAAACCCTTCTTTATCCGCATCTAGAATGGCAACCAATGATACTTCTGGTAAGTCCAGACCTTCACGCAATAAATTCACTCCAATGAGCACATCGAACAGGCCTTTACGAAGGTCTTGCATGATTTCCACCCGTTCCAAAGTATCCACATCACTATGGATGTAGCGACATCGAATGTTGATGCGGGTAAGATATTTGGCCAATTCTTCGGCCATACGTTTGGTGAGAGTAGTAACTAATGTGCGTTCGTCCGCCTCAACACGAAGTTGTATTTCTTCCACCAAATCATCAATTTGGTTTTTGCTCGGTTTGACTTCAATTACCGGGTCCAAAAGTCCAGTAGGTCGTATGATTTGCTCTACATAGACGCCCTGGCTCAATTGTAATTCATAATCTGCCGGAGTAGCACTTACGTAGATGGTTTGGTTTTGAAGGGCTTCAAATTCTTCAAATTTCAAAGGTCTGTTATCCAATGCTGCGGGCAGACGGAAACCATACTCCACCAAGTTTTCTTTACGTGAACGGTCACCGCCATACATGGCGTGTACTTGTGGCATGGTCACGTGGCTCTCATCAATAATCATCAAGTAATCATCTGGAAAATAATCCAATAGGCAGAAAGGTCTTGTTCCCGGTTCTCTGCCGTCCAAATACCTTGAGTAGTTCTCGATACCAGAGCAGTAGCCCAACTCACGAATCATTTCGAGGTCGAAGTTGGTGCGTTCTTCCAATCTTTTGGCTTCGAGCGGACGTCCTACTTCTTTGAAATAGTCGATTTGTCTCACCAAATCATCCTGAATTTGAACAATGGCATTTTGAAGGATATCCGGAGAAGTCACGAACATGTTTGCCGGATAGATGTTTAGCTGGTCATAAGTTTCGATTACATTGTTGTTAAAGGGGTCCAAAGCCTCAATTTCTTCAATTTCATCCCCAAAAAAGTGGATTCGAAAAGCATGGTCCGCATACCCTGGGAAAACATCTACTACATCACCTTTGACTCTAAAATTTCCATTTCTGAAATCCGCAGTGGTTCTTGAGTATAAACTTTGCACCAACTGTTTTAACAGCTTCGTTCGGGAAATAATCTGGTCTTTATGAATGGAAATCACATTCTTTTGAAACTCCAAGGGATTCCCAATACCGTATAAACAGGATACCGAAGCCACGACCAAAACATCCCTACGACCTGAAAGGAGCGAAGAGGTAGTACTCAACCGGAGTTTCTCGATATCCTCATTGATGGAAAGGTCTTTTTCAATATACAAGCCGCTGGTTGGAATATACGCTTCCGGTTGATAATAGTCATAATAGGAAACGAAATATTCTATGGCGTTGTTTGGGAAAAACTGTTTGAATTCCGAATACAATTGGGCGGCCAAAGTCTTATTGTGGGCCAAAACCAATGTAGGTTTTTGAACGCTTTCTACCACATTGGCCACCGTAAAAGTTTTACCCGAACCCGTTACCCCAAGTAGAGTTTGATTGGGTTCTCCGGTTTGAATTCCTTCAACGAGTTGTGCAATAGCTTGTGGTTGGTCTCCTGTGGGCTTGAAATCAGAAACGACTTGAAACTTCATACGTTAAAGGTACGAAAGGGCAAAGCGAATACGAAGTGAAAGTGTGCTATCTTTTCAGGGAAAAATGCCCCTGAAAGGTCTGGTTTTCATCATCAATCGCCTTGAACCAATAATCTCCAGAAGGCATAGGAGCACCATTAAAAAGACCATCCCAACCCTGCGAACTTTGCTGGATGGTTTTTAGCAGTTTTCCGTAGCGGTCAAATATTTGGATGCTGGTCAATACGATGGTTTCCCCTTCGATAGGCTGGATAAACTGCCAGAAATCATTCACGGTATCCCCATTAGGAGTAAAGAACTTGGGAAACCCCTCCACGGTTAAATCCTGGTCCAAAGTACGTTCTACAATACCACATCCGTTTCTGTCACGTACATAAAAAGTGTTTGTTCCGGGGGTTACGGCGCGAAACACATTACTGGCTTGATAGGGTCCGTCGATATTATTGATGGCATACTCGTAATCTCCAATACCCGAGACTTCTACAACGACATCTAGGCCCAAGGCCGTATCCGAAACCCTTAAGTTGTCAATTGTGGCAATGGAAGACGAAACCGCGGTAAACGGAAATACTGCAGGGCACTCAATCACCTCGCCACTAGGTTGAGAGACAATATTGTAGGCCTCCAAATAATAGGAGCCTGTTTGGGTTACCGTAAAAAATCTATCCTCAGAAACAATCGTCTCCGCACCAAATTCATCTATACTCACCCAACGGTAACCATCAGCACCCATAGGCGCTTCCAATTGAGAGGTCTCGGGTCCTTCACAAAAGGAAACCGTATCCGTAAATGTAATGTCAGGGAAAAAGTCCACGAGCTCACCCGTATTTGGATCTAGGAAAGGTCCACATCCCAAGGAAGTAGAAAAGCTTTCTTGTCCGCAACCGATGGCTTCACCCGAAGCATTAAACGGAACTATTCGAATAAAGAAGGTCTGATTGCTTTCAAAATCAAGAACGAAAGTGGAATTCGTAAAAAAAGTGGCATTGTCCAAAACATCTGCTGAGGTTGGACTTGAACCAATGGTAACGCGATACCCGGTAGCGTCAGGTACTGCTACCCATTCAATGAAAGGCGTCAGCGGAACGTTTTGCGAACCATTTGAAGGACTAATCAAGGTGGTACAGCCCGGCAAAGGGGCAACGTCCCCCGTGGTAAAATTGAATTCAGTACAACTTACAGCATTACCATTTTCATTATAGGGTGTGATGCGTACATAAATGGTGGTATTGGCTGGAAGTTGCGCTGCCGGATTGAAGTTTAGCGAGTTGCCCAAATCCAAATTATTTTCTATTTCGGTTCCTCCTGGAGTAGTGCCGATTGAGATACGATACCCGGTTGCTGTTGGCGCATATTGCCAAAAAATATTGGTGAAAACACTAACATCAGTTGCACCATTCATAGGAGTGGTCATTGTGGTACATGGTGGTACCGTGGTGACATCCTCTGTGGTAAAGGATTGACTGGGGCAGACGATATCAGTTCCTCCTTGAAAAAGGAAATCCAAAACAATGGTCACGAATATTTCAGTGTTTTCTGGTAAACCTAGTGGAGGAGTATAGGTAGTGGCACTTCCTACAGAAGCTTGGCCCAAGTCGGAAAGACCAGGGGCTGTCCCCAATCGAATTTGATATCCTGGTATCCCAGTGACAGGTTCCCAAGTAATAGCGGTCTCAACAGGTACATTAGTCGCACCGGCCAAAGGATTCACTAGGTCTGGACAATTTTGTGCAAAGGCACCTACTGGCAAAGCTGCCAGTAAAAAGAGTAAGATTTGAGTTTTACATGCGGACCACATGACGTTTTTTTATCGTTTGAGGGCAAAAAATCCTTTGTGCGTTCTTCCTTGTTCGAATTCCGCAACAAACCAATAGCTATCTGCCGGGAGTTGCTGCCCAGCCTCGCTAAGTCCGTTCCATCCAGAAGTCATCGTCATTTGTTTGATGAGTTTTCCGAATCGGTCATATATCGTAATAAAACTGTTTGAAGCAATGTTTTCGCTTACACCTATTATTTTCCAGGAGTCGTTTACGGCATCGCCATTTGGAGTGAAAAAACTAGGATATCCCAAAACGGAAATCTCCTCTTCAGTTACACCACATCCGTTATTATCTTGCACAAAGACCGAAATGAAGCCTGGGTCAACTCCTTCGAAAAAGGCTTCTTCTTGGTAATTTACGCCATCTAAAGAAAATAAGTAGTCTCCATCACCTTCAACGGATATGGAAACAGTGTTATTTTTGGAAAAGTCAGTAATTTCAATGTCAGTAATCGTAGCTCTGTTCGAGGGCAAAATGGTGAAGTCTTCACCACCATAACACTGGTTTACCCCAAATTCCGTTCCCACTTCAAGACGATAATTCCCTGGATCAGAAAAACTGGCTGATGCACCTTCGGCATATAGGGTAGTCGTTTCTTCTTCAATTTTCCACCAGCGGTACAAATCGAAGCCTTCAGGCGCATTGATTCGTAGTTCAGGCCCATCCGTACAGCGAATAAACTGGTCTGGGAATTCAAAGCTTGGGGTAGGATTAACCACCAAATTGATTTGTTTTACGGTCTCACACTGGTTGTTGTTTTCTATTCTAGCAAAAATGGAAGCTTCCGTGCTGGTATATTGCGCATCCAAGGGATTGATTTCAAGACTTGCATCTTCCAGGTTGGCGTAAAAGTTTACTTCGGAATTCTCATACCCTTCCAGCACAAAAGTAGAAAGGTCGAAGATGCCTTCTTCGATATCATCTAAAGGATTGTTATCACATCCATAGAAAAAAAGAGGAGGGTCGTTTTCGACGATGGTCGAAGTGATGGTCAAATGCAATGTGGACAATCCACCACAGCCTACTTGATTGGTAACCTGATATACCAGACTTTCAGAGAAAGGTGTGGTGTTTTCGTAACGCTCTGGATTTGGGATGGGATTTCCATCTACGGCATCTTGCCTTGTCTTGTAGAAAGTGTATTCAAAATTTTCATTCTCCGAAATTTGAAGCAGATTAATGGTCGTCAAGCCATCATTCGGGTCATCGGGTCCTAAATCACATTGCCTGAGTTCTTGCGGTTCAGGAACGGGTACTTCATTTACTGTAATCTCGGCTTCCCCATTGATAACACAAACTTTTGGGTCATCTGGAATTATCTCCAGCGTATAAGTTCCTGCATCTGCATAACCGACACTGGAAATGTCCAGCGTATTGGTATTGTTTGGAAGAAGCGTTCCATCCTTTCTCCAAATAAAGGTTGCATTTGGATTGGGGTCTACCTCCAAGGTTAATTGTTCGGAAAGACAAACATCTGCCAAGGTTTCAGTGGTACCATCCGCATTTCGAAAGAGGCCTACCTAGTAGAAAAAGGATTGAATAAAGGGAGGTAAGCCCTGACGGCCATTTCTATCTTGTAAAAAAATGGCATCATGTTCGTAATCAGCGTCTGCACCTAGGCGTTCAGGTTCATTGATAACCCCTAAATAGGGAGAACCTTCTAGATAATTTCGAGATATGGTTCGATAGATTCGGCCATCGAAACCAAGTTGCAATGCCCCTCTAAAAATGGGTCTATTGTCAATTTCAATCATCGATGCAGCAATATCGTCAGCGCGCAAATCAAATTGCAAAAGTGAAGATTCATGACCCTCAGGTTCCGATACGGATTCATTGTTGGATGCATGAACATAAAGGAATCGCCTGCTTTGGGAAAACTCGACTCCATAAGGAAGGCGATTGGGTCCTTCGATGCGAATTCTTTGGGCATTTGAGACCACACCTGTTGCTACATCAAAATCATATAAATACAAACCAGAAAAAGAGTTGGCGCTGGCTACTTTGGTGCCATCCGTTGAAAACTTGAGATAGCCGCGAGGGTCAAGTATGCTAAATTCTTCAAACCTACTTTTGATTGGGGTTCGGTTTACACCAGCTGGAGTCACTTCATAAGCGAAGAAAGTATCGAATGTTTGTGAATCACCATTTTCCCCGGCGAAGGCTACCACCCAGACGGAGCGATTGGAACAATCTTTTAGTACTGCGGTAATCTTTTCGCTGCAGGCTTCAAGAAGTTGAATGTTTTTTTGTTGAACACGTCCCCGTCCCGCATTTCCATCCAAATCAACAATCGTATAATTCAATCCGAAATTTCCAGGATTCTCGCCAGCGGAGGCATCAACCGTAAAAACGTATTGAATGGATGGGTCTCCAGGTTTAGGTACGATGAGCCCGGATTGCGAACTAGAATGATCTCCATAAAGCTCAGTTCCGTTGGCGATTACTTGATGGTCTTTATTGAATACGGTTATTCCGTCAGTATACAGCAAAAGATTCCCTTCTTCATCGGAAATTGAGGTACAGCCCTCTATGGTGCTCAATTGACCATCTAGCAAAGGGGTAATGGTGCCATCTTCTTCAAATTTTATTCCCGCGTTTTCACCGAAATACCAAAAAGTAGCTTCTCCCTGTGCTCGAACATTGTAGGTGAACGACAGCACCGTCATTAAAATCAATAGTGTCCTCAGCATCTGCTTATAGTGTCATAGCACTACAAGATACTACAAATCACGTTTTTTTAATAATGCATGGGACAAGTAGACAAAAATTAGCGTCCAGAGGATAACAATCAGAAACTCATACCAATACACGTGATAGTCGAAATTCATGCTTTCACCGATTTGTTCGCCTATATTTTGGACCGCCGATAAACGTGAAAAGGGTTCCTTAATGAGATTCGCCGTAGCTTCCAGCGGGAAGAAGTTTTTCACCCTTTGGGCCGCTTCCCAGCTCATAACCTTCCAGCCTAGGAGTCCGAAAAATACTTGTTCTAAAATGGCCCAGAGAATCAAAAAACCAAGTGCGAAAGCAGACCTTTTTATCAAAATACCCAAGAAGAGACAAAAGGAGAAAAAGCCCATCAACTTGAAGAAAAATGCTAGCAAAAACTCCAAATCGGAGAAGATGATGGAAAATTCGTCATAATCGGAATAAATCAATCCCAAAATCAAGGATACCAAGAAGACGAAAAGGGTCGAAACCAATGAAAACGCCGTAACCGTTAAAAATTTGGAGAGAATAAATTCCTTTTTGGAAAGTCCATCAATTAGGTTTTGTTTGATGGTTTTATTGCTGTACTCGTTCGCCATCATGGATACAATCACAATTGCCAAAAACAGCTTAAAAATCGCGGTGATGTAGCTATTGAAATGCCAGATGTATGGGAAGTTGAAAATGCCTTGGTCCGCCAAATGGAATTGTACAGGACCAATATCAAATTTGATAGCCGCTACTAAGGCGATGGAAGTCAGAAGAATAAAATAAGAAGCGATAAGAATACGACTTGCTCTATTATTCCACAATTTGATGAATTCTATTTGAAGTAATCGTACCATTTCGCTTAGTTTTCGTTTTGGGTTAAGGTCAAGAATTGTTCTTCCAAACTTTCCTTACGTTTCATTAAGTGTGATAGTACAATACCTTCTTTGAATAGCATTTGATTCAATTCCTCAGCAGCTAACTCTTCTTTTAGATATGCGGTCAGCAGTCCATTTTCTTGGGTTAGTTTTCCAAAAATGGCCTGTTTTTCCAGGAATGCGTGGAGTTGTTCCATGTCGTTGGATTTTAATTCAAAGAAACCGTGACTGGCTAGCATTTCGTCCACGGGTCCGGAATACAGTTTTTTCCCTTTTCGAAGAATCACCACATGAGAACATACTTTTTCAACTTCATCCAATAAGTGGGATGCCAATAATATCGTGGTGCCCTGACCCGCAATTTTTTTGATGATTTGTCGGATTTGATGAATTCCTTGCGGGTCCAATCCGTTCGTAGGCTCATCCAAAATCAATATTTCGGGGTCGTTCAATAGGGCCGAAGCAATGGCCAAACGTTGCTTCATCCCTAGGGAATAGGTCCGAAACTTACTGTGTTGTCTGTCCAAAAGCCCGACCAATTCTAATTTTTCAGCTATTTTATCTACTGAAACCTCTTTGATTTTACAGACCAACTTTAAGTTTTGGACCGCGGTCATGTAGGGGTAAAAATTTGGGCGTTCAATAATGGCCCCGACTTTTTTCAGAGCCTCGTGCGTTGACGTGGTTCCATTAAAACATTGAAATGAACCTGAAGTACGGTTCACTACATTCAAAATAATACCTAGTGTGGTGGATTTTCCACTTCCGTTTGGCCCAAGAATACCGTACACATTTCCTTTTTCAATAGTGAAGGAAAGCTGGTTGACCGCCACAAGATGACCGAACTTTTTGGTAAGTCCGTCTACGTTAAGGATTGTTCCCAAAGTAAAATCGTTTTTTGATTGGATTTAGTAACTTGACGAGGAAACCTTGTATTTGTTACAATAATCTTCACCAGATGAGCGAAGAAAAGTTGATGTCGAAGAAAAAACCAGCCTATCCCGTCAACAAAAAGTTGGATGGGTACCTGCATCGGTACAGTCGAAAAATTGAAATTCCGATTTTTTATGATGACCTGTTGCGCTTTTCTGGTTCGGGGGTTGTGTACGACAATGATGGTGTTGATACTCTTTTGGTCAGGGTGTATTTTTCGGATTTTGAACGACAAGAAATTGATGCGAGCTTAAAGAAAGTATATTCCATACTCCATTCTGATGGTAGTGACCGAATTGTAGAGTTTTTAAGCATTGACGCAGTGGATTACTGTACGTTCGGTAATTCAAAACCTTTCCGAATCAAGGTGCGGAATATTTTGAATGACAACTACACTTATTTTTACGTCAAACGCACGGATGCTTCTCGGGTGTACGGTTTGGAATTGGAACACATGTTATCCCCCTATAACCTCAATTTTTTGGTTTACGGTGATACCTTGATTGAGGAACATATCGCTGGAATCCCCGGAGATGTTTTTATCAGTGATGTACTTCCGAAGTGCACGGAAGCGGAAAAATCCCAATTGGCAAAAGAGTTTGTAAAGTTCAATGAGCGTTGCATGATTCGATTGTTGGGTGATATGCGTTCTTACAACTATGTGATTGTTCCCACTCATGATTTTGACCATGTGGTTTATAAGATCCGAGCGATAGATTTTGACCAACAATGTTTTGAAGGAAAGTTGAAAGTGTATCGTCCGCAATTCTTTAAAGAGAATTTTTTGATGGTAGAGCTTGTGCGTGAAAAGCTTCAGAAAAGTTCGGTGGACCAATATAAGATTGAGGAACGTTCTATTGTCGCAAAGCGGATTAAAAGTTCCGGGAATCGTATTAAACGCTTGGTCAGTATTGCAAAAACGGATGATATTTCTTTGATGGAAAATATTGAAGCCCTGAGAATGGAGATTTATGACCTTACCAAAGATGTCAATTTCAAAAAATGTGACACCATGGGAGAGGTATTGTCCCTAGGTTTGGATTTCGTGAAAAGAAACTACGAAGGGGTTAATATGAATCAAATTCTAGGTCAGTCCTAGCGTTTTTGTTCTTTGTTGAAATACACAAGATAGTAATACATCTGACGCTCTTCATCCCAACCTTTTTCCACAAACTTTTCAGCAGATTCTGGATTGATAAAATCCATTTTGATTTGGATATTGGTATCCAGTTCGATGACGTTTTTGATCTTCTTTCGAGCGTCTGAAACCGCTTTGTTGGCAATATCGAAGTTGGAAACGTCTTCAATGCTATACTTTGGACCTTTTTCCACCTTGTAGTGCTTGAATTCCGGTATCAATTCAGGATTCTCGATAACCTCATTTAGAAAGGTACTTTCCTCAAAAGCATCATTTTTGGCAAAATGGTTCACCGCCCGGTTCATAAACAACACCTCTTGCTGTTTGTCTTCTGCTGGAAGTACAACATCCTTTGCAAAGTTCTGGCAGAACCTTAAATAGTTCTTGGTGTAGAAATTGTCATCCGTCAACGGAATGATAGACAAAAAGTTCTCGAGCCAATATTTGGCATCATAGCGATTGCTGTCTACAGATAAGACCTTATACCCATTTTCTTTTTCAGAGTTAAAAATCAAGCAGCCTTTGTCCAGCTTGTTGATGTTTATCCCTTGTTTTACGAGAAGTTCCAGACGGTCTGCTTGTTCCTTGAATTGGAAAAAGTCTTGTTTTATTTCAGATTTGAAAATCCCAACAGCATCCATTTTCTCGTTGTCTAGCAGTACATCAGTAAAATGTGCCACGTACACCTCGCCATTTTTGATGTGGGGGTGATTGGATTGGTCATGCAGAACTTGAGCGATTTTTTGGGAAGCCGCATGATTTTGGGAAGGCTGCTCGAAAATGCTTTTGACACTTTCATAAACCGTGTTGAATTCAAGGTCTGCTTCATGGGAAAAACGAAAGTAGTTCTCTTCTTTTTCACGAAAGGATTTGAAGAAATACTCTTTGAGCAAACCATTGAGTTCGTCGTTCAGATCCAGCGGTTGACTCGAAAGCAACATTGGTTCATTTTTACTCTTGTTCCCTACGCGATGGAGGGATAGGCTTTCAATTTGGGCAGAAAAAAGATTGAACATTAGTGTTTTATGTTTTTAGTAGGAAAAGAAGGACTAACGCGAATTAGTTCCAGTTTTCGTCGAAATCAAGGTCGTCGTATTGGTCAGTTACATCATCAAAGTCGATTGAAGGTTTGGATTCAAACCGTTTCTCTGGTGGTGAATCGGGTAATTCACCGAAACTGAACAATAGGTTAGGATAGTTACGACCATCTTCCTTGGGAACAATGTCGGCAAGCTCCACGAAGAATGTCCACATGCTCAAAAAATCATAGACATATATCAGTTTTGGACTTTCTTCTGTCAATACATCAGTCATTCCTGTTTCGCCCATCAATCGCACTTCAGACCCACCCATATCAAAGAGGGCAATCTCTTCGTCTTGGTTCCACTGTTCGTCACAAGTATAGAAAGAAGCCATTTCGTTACCCAAAAAGCCAAACGCCTGGGTTACGGTATTGTGCAAATCTTCGAGGGTAGCGTGTTCCTCGATTTCCAAATCCCTGAAAATATCCTCTTCGCTGTCGAGTATGACCCTAATTTTATAAATCATTACAAATAAAATAGCGGGTAAAGTTACGAAGTTTTAAGCGCTTTTTGCTGTTGAAAAATAGTTAAGAGTAATGCAAATTGAAAACCAAATAGGAGGGAGGCTAAAACCAAATGGGCAGGCTGTGAACCAAAGGGAAAATCAACATAATACATGGCAATACCCGTTAGGATTTCCAAGCCAATGCAGGCCATTACACCATTTGCGAACTTCATGGGATATCCCTTTTTCCGAAAATCCCACCAAATCCAACCATTAACGAGCAGCACAAGAATGGAAAAGGAACGGTGCACATAAAAGTTTATTGCAGGCTGCTGCAACCAAAGGTTTTTAGCGTTTTCACCTACCAGGTCTATTTGATGGTCTACGAACTGTCTCACTTGAGTTCCCATTACAATTTGTGCTAGGGTAAGCGTCATTCCAAACAAAACGAAAACTTTGGTCCATCTAGACACCTGGGGGAAGTTGACATTCCAGTTGTTTCTTAAAATAACCAATAGCAGGCCTACAATGGCTAAAGCCATGAGCATGTGCAAGGTGATTTTAAGGGGTTCAAGTACGGAATAGACCACCGTTGCGCCCAGCCAGGCCTGAAAGCCCATGGCGAAAACGACTATCCATGAAAATAAAATCAATCGTGGTCTGGTTCCCCAAAGGGAGAATGAAAATAAGGCCATAAACAGCGTGGCCAAACCTGCCAACGCTCCTACTAGTCGATTGATATACTCAATCCAAGTGTGCCAGACGTTAAAAATCGCGTAATCATGTTTGGTATACGGTGTCCAGTTTTCTTTGGCATAGCTTTCCGATGAAGTAAAGTCCTTTTGAGCGACAAACAATGCTTCCTCTTTGATAATCACTTGCCCCGATTTAAACTCGCGATTGGGTTGCCATTGCAAGATTTCAGCATCTGTTGGCGGAATGTAATAACCAAAACATTTGGGCCAATCAGGGCATCCCATCCCACTACCCGTCATACGCACCACGGCACCTGCAACGATAACGAGGTATACCAAAATCAGGCTGAGCTTGGCGAAAAAAATGAAATACTGTTTCATGTTTTGCTTGGTGTTAATCCCAATGTTTTTCCTTTCTCCATCATAAAGTCAAACGCCGCATTGTGCTCGTTGGGAATCTGTCCTTCTAGAATAGCCTCTTTGATGGCTTCTTTGATGATTCCAATTTCTTTTGAAGGCTTTAAATCAAATGCCTTCATGATTTCCTCACCCGTTACTGGGGGCTGGAAGTTCCGAACATGGTCTCGCTCTTCAACTTCGACAATCTTTTGCCTTACGACCTTAAAGTTGTTTAGGTAACGTCGTTGTTTTTTAGGGTTTTTGGTAGTGATGTCCGCCTCACAAAGAATCATCAAGTCATCCACATGATCCCCAGCATCAAAAACCAACCTTCTTACAGCAGAATCGGTGACATGGTCTTGCGCTAAAATGATAGGTCTTGAACTCATTCGCACCATTTTTTGAACGAATTTCATCTTTTCATTCAGCGGCATTCGTAATCTTTTGAAAAGGCGATACACCATTTTTGACCCCACAAATTCATGACCATGAAACGTCCAGCCAATCTTTTGGTGAAATTTTTTGGTTGGAGCTTTCCCAATATCATGTAGCAATGCAGCCCACCGTAACCAAAGGTTATCGGTAGTTTTGGAGATATTGTCAACTACCTCCAAGGTATGCCAAAAGTTGTCTTTATGGGTTTGGCCTTCTACTTCCTCAATGCCTAGTAACGCTTCTAGTTCCGGTAATAGAAAAGATAAAAGACCTGTTTCCAATAGCAGTTTTAAACCGATGGATGGTTTGGGAGCTAACATGATTTTATGCAACTCGTCCACAATACGCTCCTTCGAAACAATTTGGATTCGGTCCTTTTGAGCACTTATGGCTTGAAGTGATTCCAACTCAATCTCAAAATTCAGCTGTGTGGCAAAACGAATGGCCCGCATCATGCGTAAAGGGTCATCGGAGTAGGTTTCCGCCGGGGCCAATGGGGTTCTCAAAATTCCTGCTTGGAGGTCTTTTCTGCCCTCAAATGGGTCGAGTAGCGCACCATAGTTTTCTGGATTTAGGGAGATGGCCAAGGCATTAATGGTAAAATCCCGTCTATTTTGGTCATCTTCTAATGTCCCATTCTCCACAACTGGTTTTCTACTGTTTTGTCGATAGCTTTCTTTTCGAGCCCCAACAAACTCCAATTCCATATCCTCAGCATGAATCATGGCCGTTCCAAAATTCTTAAAAACAGATACTTTTGGTTGGTTGGGTAACTTTTGCGCCACTTTTTTTGCCAAAGCAATGCCGTTGCCTACCGTAACAATATCAATATCCTTCGGGGTGTTTCTGCCTAGAAAGTAATCCCTCACGAAACCACCAATGACATAGGTTTCTTGACCTATTTCGGCTGCGGCTTCTGAAATGATTTGAAATATGTTGAGATTGAGAGCTTCCCTAAAGCGTTCCTGCGACATTCTATTCTCGTATGACCTTTACTTTGCCATCATTACTTAACTTAATAATGGATGATGGCGGGGTGTCTTTATTGACCAATGGCAAATTTACCACATAGTCTACTCCTTTTAAAATATTTGGGTGGATGGATTTAAAATCTTGAGGGGTGGGCATACCGGAAATGTTGGCCGAAGTGGATACAATGGGCTTTCCAAACTTGTTGATTAGTTTTTTACAGAATTCGTCCGATGCAACCCGAATGGCAAGTGTATTGTCGGCAGCCACCAAGTTGGAGGCAATACCTTTGGGAGCGTCAAACACAATTGTGGTTGGTTTAGTTGCCAAATCCATGATGTCATAAGCTACTTCAGGTACCTGTTCCACGTAGCGCTCTAGCATGGCCTGATGCGCCACAAGACAGATAAGTGCTTTGCTATCTTCTCTGTTTTTAAGGTCATATACTTTTTTGACCGCCTCGGGGTTTGTTGCATCGCATCCAACGCCCCAAACCGTATCGGTAGGATACAGAATGAGATTGCCTTCGTTTAACTGAGCTATGCTGTTATTGATTTCCTGAATCAGTTCCATGGATTTGCATTAGTTGAAAAAGACCAAAATGTGCATCGAGTGCCCTCCATTGGGATGTGTTTTTGTCTTCGTCGATATTGGTTTTTTTAAGCGACTCCTTTTGAGATCCAAAGATAGGGATGGGTTCCTTGGTAATCCTACTTGATTTCTTGGATTCTGTTCCTTTCAGTAATCCCATTGCTTTAAACCATAAATCATCTGCTTTGGGCGCCAATTGCATAAATAAATCCTGATGGGTAACTTGACCGTCCAATACATTTGGGGGATACAACGTACCGCCTGCACCAATGGGTAAAGCGGTGTTCTTAATTTTTGGATTTTGGTAGTTTGTCGTCCATTGGTGGTAGGGAAGCAGGTTGCCATCACTATCATAAGCGATGTTTCTCGCTTGGTTGGCAATTATCGCCTCAGGATGCTCTAAGTGTTCGTGGTATAGGTTTTCAAGCCAGTTTTCGCGATACATCATATCATCATCACAAGTAACTATCGGAAAATCAGGAAAGCATAACAAAGGTTCAACCAGCTTTCGGTGCGAACTTCCATAATCTGTGAACCGGATTGAAAAAAGGTCTCCGGCGAGTTCTGAAAGTTCTTTCGGTAGTTGGTTCTGCAGTTCTTCACCCAACCATAATACCAAATGCTCAGGTAAAACAGATTGTTTCAAAATGCTTTTTATCGTGATATGTACGATATGCAAACGCGACGCAATAGAAGCCAGCGAAACCACCACTGGTATTTTTGACTTGTTTGAATTCGATTGCTTTGGATTGAATCGTTGCAAGCGCTTTTGGGTCAGGAGGGATAAGGGAAGTTCTTTGACCTTCATTTTTTAGGGAAAATATTTGGAACTAAATTAACATATGTTCTAACAATTAATATTTCTATTTTTACCCGATTATGAGAAAAGGAGAAGAAACTCCAAAAATTTCGGTTATCGTGAGCACCTACAACTCCGAAGAGTGGTTAAAAAAGGTGTTGTGGGGTTTTAATTGCCAGACATTCAAAAGTTTTGAGGTGGTGGTTGCTGATGATGGCTCTGGACCGAAAACCAAGGAGTTGTTGGAGGATATGAAATCCAAGGTTTTCTTTCATATAGAGCATATTTGGCAAGAAGATGATGGATTTCAAAAGTCCAGAATTCTCAACAAGGCCGTTCATGCGTGCAAAGCCAATTATATCATCATGACAGATGGCGATTGTATTCCAAGGGAAGATTTCGTGGAGGTGCACTACATCAATAAAGAAAAGGACCATTTTATTTCTGGGGGATACTACATGCTTCCGATGAATATTTCAAAAATGATTACCCTTGATGATATTGAACGGCAACATTGTTTTGATATTCACTGGTTGAAAGAAAAAGGGATTCCCAAAACCTTTAAGAACAACAAATTAACCGCTAGCGGTATTGTTTCGAAATTCTTGAACACTTTCACACCTACCAACGCCAGTTGGAACGGTCACAATTCTTCCGGTTGGAAAAAGGACATTTTGAATGTAAATGGTTTTGACGAACGTATGCAATATGGAGGTCAAGACCGCGAATTAGGAGAGCGTCTTTTCAATTTTGGAATCAAATCCAAGCAGTTGCGCTATAGCGCGGTTTGTGTGCATTTAGACCACAAAAGAGGGTACAAAACTCCCGAATCGATTGCTAAGAATAAAGAGATACGTAAAACTACCCGACAACAGAAAGCTGTCTGGACTTTTTATGGCATTACCAAATAGTAGGTGAGCTCGTTCTTCTTTTCAAGTTTTTTGAGCTCTTTAAAGCGCTCATAAACGCCAAGGGCATTCAGATAACAAATAATGAGTCCCCTCTTTCCATCCAAAAAACCAAAGCGGATTATATAGTGGTTAATGAATTTCCATAACGGCTTTACAACCATTAGCACATAGTTGAACTGCTTCTCTTTGTAAAAAGCTTCCTTGGCCTTGAGGCGACCATATTTCAACATTTTACCCTTATAATCTTCATAATCCTTATAACAAAAATGAATCAGTTTTTCTTTAAGGATTCCAGAAGTGCCATCCACTTCAAGTGTTTCGTGAACAATTTTTCGGTCTGTGAATTTCGCTTTGCTCTTGCGGAACAAGCGATGGTTTTTATCGGTCTGCCATCCACTAAAATTCAAAGGTTTGTTTTGAAACATGAATTTTCGGTAAAACCAATACGCTTCATGTGGATTGGGCTCGTTTATCGTACTTATGATTTCATCTTTCAATACAGGTGAAACTACTTCATCTGCATCAATAAAGAGAATCCAATCGTTTGAAGCTAAGCTCAATGCGTACGATTTCTGGGCCGTAAAATTTTCGAAAGGATGTTGTACAACTTTAACGTTAGGCTGTTCCTTTAGGAACTCATAAGTGCCGTCAGTGCTGTAGGAATCAACCACAATTATCTCGTCAGAGAAAGCCACCGCTTCCACGCAACGTTCAATATATCCTATCTCGTTATAGGTAATTATCAACGTGGTAAGTTTAGTAGACGATGAACTGCGCTGCGACATGATGTTACTGGGGTACTTGTTAAAGTATTACAAAATTATAACAAAAAAACTGTCGAAAAATTGTTTACGACCTTGTTTTTTTATGTAACAACTGAAAACCCAAAAAACCTACTTCGGTTTGTTTATATTCTCAATTTATTGGTTCGATTATTGCTTTTTTCGGAATAGCAAAACTCAAAAAAAGTCCATATCAATCAGAGGATGCTGTCTTTTGAAAAGAGTTGCTTTCGCCATGTCAATATTTATCAGGATTAACATTTTACCATCGCAACCACGATTAATCTTTTAAAGAAGTGATTTCTTGTTCTATATTTAGCCCACATTTGCTAACACTTGCCCAATGAACATTATCCTCATTATTCTTGCTTTAGGTGTGGTGGGTTTTTTTGCTGGAAAACTCTACAAACATAAATCCCTGTATCCATTTATGCCTTTTAAATATGACTTTAGAAAACGGCGGGATACCTTTAGGCAAACGATGGACCTGATGCAGCGCACACAAGCGAAAATCATTGTTGAAACGGGTACTTCCCGCGAAGGGCTCAAAGGGGCAAAAAGCAATGGTGCGGCAACCCTAGTATTCGGAAAATGGGCTAAAGAAAATGGTGCTTTCGTTCATTCCGTTGACATCAGCGAAGCGTCAGTGGCGAGGGCACAAGAAGAAGTGACCCGACAGCATTTGGACGACTTTGTTCAGCTTCATTTATCAGATTCACTTGTATTTCTCGAGAATTTTGATTCCGCAGTGGATTTGTTATATCTAGACAGCTATGATTACAGCAACGACCTAGAAGTACAACGAAAAAGCCAAGAGCACCATTTGGCCGAGTTCAAAAACATAGAAGGCAAACTACACGATAAATCCATTGTATTGATTGACGATTGCGACCTACCCAATGGCGGAAAAGGCAAGTTAGTGATTGACTACATGGAAAAAAATGGATGGAAAATTGTAACCGAAGCGTACCAAGTGCTATTGGTCCGCAAGGATATGGTTCTTTAGAAACGCAATCAACGGTTTTTTGAACAATTCCGGCTCTAGCCGTCGATAGAAGGCCTGCACGTCCTTTTTTCGCTCTTTTTTAGGGATATCATTTATGGCGACGTCAAAATCCGAAAGATGAACCCCTTGATTTTTGGGATTGGTGTTGTACGTCAACCACCCTTTTTTGGAAATCCAAGGGGCAAAAATGGAGAAATTAGGGAGGCCCAAAGCTTTACTCATATTGGTTGCCCCACCTTCATTCCCGTAATATCCAGAACACAAACTCAATACCGAAAGAAATGCCCGCAGCGAAGGACAAAAAACATCTTCTCGAATAATAGTCTTGGCCGTTTCAGAACATTTGGAAAGCAATTTCGTTACCTGGTCTTTTTGACTCGGGATATAATTCAATAAGATAGTGCCCTCATATTGTTCGGCAATAAGGTTTAAAGTTTCTGCCAGATAATCTAGCGGATAACTTTTGGAAGGACCACTACCCAACATACCAATCATCAAAATTGGCTGATTGAGATCAACTTCATTGTCTTTTAAAAAATCTTTGGCAGTCTGGATTTCGCCCTCGGATAAATGAATCTTAGGTTCCAAATTGGGGTGTTCCAATCTAGGTATCAGCGGCTGTAACAGCAACAGTCGGTTTTCTATCGCCCAGCCTAGGGTCGTTTCAGGATTTGAGGAATACCGAAATAGATGGGTATAAACAAACTTGGTGTACCATTTTTCATAAGAAATACGAATCGGTGCTCCAGAGAAAAGGGTGATAAGGTTCGTTTCAAGTTTACCATAAACATCTAGTACAGCCGAATACTTTTCTTTCCGAATTTCCCGTAGAAATCTAAAAAATGCAATTTTATTTTTGCGATGTTCCGGTTCAAATAAGCGTATTCGATCAACAAAGGGATTTCCTTGCACCACGGGAAGTGCGTTGGAATGAATCAAAAAATGAACCTCCGCTTTCAGGAAATGATGCTTTAAATGCTCACACAACAGTGTGCTCGCAAGAACATCTCCAATCATTTTTTGTTGTATGACCAGAAATTTTTTCATATCACACCGCTACACTGTGGTCGCGCAAGGCATCGTTCAAAGAAGTCTTTTTGTTGGTACTCTCTTTTCGCTTTCCAATAATCAATGCGCAAGGTACTTGGAATTCACCTGCTGGAAACTGCTTGGTATAGCTTCCTGGAATCACAACAGAACGCTCGGGAACACTTCCTTTCAGTTCAACAGGGTTTTCTTGGGTAACGTCAATAATCTTGGTAGATGCCGTTAGCACGACATTGGCTCCAAGAACTGCTTCCTTGCCTACTTTTACACCTTCTACTACAATACAACGTGAGCCGATAAAAGCGTCATCCTCTATGATTACTGGTGCAGCTTGGAGAGGTTCTAAAACACCTCCAATTCCTACACCACCGCTCAAATGCACATTCTTGCCAATCTGAGCGCAGCTACCAACAGTCGCCCAAGTATCCACCATAGTACCTTCATCCACATAGGCTCCAATATTGACGTAGCTCGGCATTAAAATAGTACCAGGTGAGATGTAAGCACCATGCCTTGCCACGGCGTGTGGCACAACCCGAATGCCTTTTTCAGCATAGCCTCTTTTCAAAGGAATTTTATCGTGATATTCAAATATGCCAGCTTCTAGCACTTCCATTTTCTGGATGGGAAAATAAAGTACCACTGCCTTTTTTACCCATTCGTTCACTTGCCAACCTGATGCCGTAGGTTCGGCACAACGCAAGGTACCTGCATCGATTTGGTCTATTACGCTTCGTATGGCGGTTTGTGTTTCGCTGGATTTTAAAAGTTCTCGGTTTTCCCAAGCGGCTTCTATCTGTTGCTGTACTGCTGTCATTTTTGGATTTTTGTCAAAAATAGGGGGCTTTTTTGTAAAAGCATATCCCTTTTACGGAGATAACATTTTTAAGGTTATTTTTGCCAAAATTTGGAATTTGGCAAGACTCATGGCACTCGATTATGGAACCGTTCGAACCGGAATAGCGGTAACGGATGAACTCCAGCTTATTGCCTCGGGTCTTACCACGGTTGACACCTCAAAGCTCATGGACTTTTTGGAGGACTACTGCCAAAGGGAAACGGTGGAGAAGTTGATTTTGGGCTTGCCCAAGCAAATGGACAATTCACCATCAGAATCTGAAAAAGCAATTCAGGCTTTCATTGCGATAGTGAATACTAAAATGCCGGATATGAAAATTGAACGACAAGACGAAAGATTCACTTCGAAAATGGCATTTCAATCGATGCTAGATTCCGGTATGAAAAAAAGTAAAAGAAGACAGAAAGGACTCGTAGATGAAATCAGCGCAACACTGATTTTGCAAGCCTATCTTGATAGAATACAGTAAAATGATTTTACCCATTGTAGCGTACGGCGAGCCTGTACTCCGAAAAAAAGCCAAGGAAATCAATAAGGAATTTCCCAATTTGTCCGTGCTCATTACAAATATGTGGGAGACGATGTACAATGCCCATGGGGTTGGATTGGCAGCACCGCAAGTAGGATTGCCCATTCGTTTATTTTTAGTGGACACTACTCCTTTTTCGGATGATGAAGACCTTTCTCCTGAAGAACAAAAGTCCTTGAATGGCTTCAAAAAGGTATTCATTAATGCCAAAATTTTAGAGGAAGACGGTGAAGCTTGGGATTTTAATGAAGGTTGTCTAAGTATTCCCGATGTAAGGGAAGACGTGAAGCGGAAGGCCCAAATCACAATTGAGTATCAAGACGAAAACTTCGAAACCTACACAGAAACCTACGAAGGTCTGCTGGCCAGGGTCATTCAACATGAATACGACCATATCGAAGGTATTTTATTTACGGATAAGCTTTCTTCGTTAAAGAAAAGACTTTTGAAAAGTCGTTTGGATAAAATTTCAAAAGGGAAAATCAAAGTGGACTATAAAATGCGATTTCCCAACGCAAAAAAAACAAGATAGTAGCATTTCCAACCAAGGATAAGCTATTTTTGCATCTTTAAAATTGGAGCATATGGCATTGGAAAAAATACTTTCCATAGGGGGTAAGCCCGGTTTATACAAACTCTTGACCCAAACTAGAACAGGATTCGTGGGTGAATCCCTAATTGATGGAAAACGCATCACCGTGGGTATGCGGAACAATGTCAGCGTTCTATCGGAAATTGCAATTTATACTTTGGAAGAAGAAGTGCCTTTACGTACGGTTTTCCAAAAAATAAAAGAAAAAGAAGCTGGAAAAAAGACGGCTATTAGCCACAAGGCCGAAAAAATCCAACTGGAGGAATATTTCTTTGAGGTGTTGCCCAACTACGATGAGGATAGAGTATACGCCAGCGATATCAAAAAAATAGTGCAGTGGTATAACCTACTGGTCGAGAATGGAATTACCGATTTTGAGGAAGCCAAAGATGAAGAGGCTGCCGCAGAAGAGGAATAAACTTTATTCCCAATCGACCAAAGTGGAACGGTAAAAGTTTACGTTCAAACGCTCTAGATGACGCGTATGTTTTCCCAAACGTTTTCGATATTCAGCCCAATTCAAATGTTCGGGTTTTGACCAAGCCAATTCTGCATGTCCAATGACTCTGGGGTAAGCCAAATACTCCAATTCAGCACTATTGCTAATAGTTTCCGACCAAAGGGGAGCTTCAAGACCTAGAATGTTTTTAGGTTCCAAGCCTTTAACATACTTATCGGGATACCAAGTGTAAGCCGAATCTACAGGAATAAGACCCGCCCAATCCAATCCGAATTTGGAGTCGGCATCATATTTCATGTCCAAGTACATTTTCTTCGCTAATGAAATCACGATTTGATTCTTGTTCTGTGCGGCTTTTAATGCATTTTCAGTGTTATTCCAAAATTGTACTACCGTTTCTGAGGAAAGGTTTGTTGTAGCGATTTCATCCCATCCCATCATTTTTTTGCCATGACTTTTAACGATACCTTCAACTCGTTCCACAAAATAATTATAGTCCACTTTTTTGGTGGCATGGCTTTCATCCCCTCCAATATGTAAATAGGGTCCAGGAGTCAATTCAGCGATTTCGCGAACGACATCGTCGATAAAGGCATACACCGCCTCATCGCGCGTGTTGAACGAACTGAATCCAACCCGCATTCCAGTATAAGGTTTGATGGTTTTTCCTGTTCCGTCCAACAAAGGATAAGCTAAAGAAGCAGCATTGGTATGTCCTGGCATATCAATTTCAGGAACAATCGTGATGAACTTTTTTTGGGCATAGGCCACAATTTCTTTGTAGTCTTCCTGAGTGTAGTATCCACCAGGTGTACCCCCAACTTCAGTTTGTCCACCTACTTCGGCCAACTTGGGCCAAGACTTGATTTCAATCCGCCAGCCTTGGTCATCTGAAAGATGCAAATGCAGCACATTGATTTTATAAAAGGAAAGGATATCCATATGTTTTTTTACCTCTTCCACAGTGAAGAAGTGTCGCGCAACATCCAACATGGTGCCGCGATAAGCATATTGCGGTGCATCTTGAATCATTCCCGAAGGAATGGGCCAAATTTTGAATGGGGCAAGGGTGTCGTTACTTTTTTCCGGAATGAGTTGCAAAAGGGTTTGAATCCCGCGAAAGACACCTTCTGTAGTTTTGGAACGGATGTGCAAACCCTCCTCTTGAATCTCCAATTGATAGGATTCCGCGGAATCTAATTCCGCAATGCTATCCAAAATATATAGGTGAATTTTAAACGGACTTTCTCTCTGAATGGTATCATTTCCCAAAAGAGATTCAAGCGATTTTGACAAATAAGCGGATAATTCTTGTAAAGAATCTGTTTGGAGATTGGTTGATACGGTGATATTTTGATGTAGTCCAAACGCGGAATGCGTTGGGTCAACTGATACTGGTTTTGGTATTATTGCCACATCGGTCAAATCAGTTTTGGGAAAATTGATTTTTAGAGGCTCGGGCTGGCATGCCATCAACACAAAGGCAATGAAGCCCAGCAAAACATGCTTCTTTTTCATTGGGTTGCCACTACTAAAGGTTTTAAAACTCCGTACCAGATATCGTATCCGGTTGAATTCATATGAAGCCCATCTTCAATGAAGAGGGTTCGGTTCAATTTTCTACCGTTGAGCATCACGTCCCAAACATCTACATAAGATACTTTTGGTTTTTCCTCAACAAGCTTGCGTAAACGTTTGTTCAATCTTTTGTAGCGACCACGATAATGCCATCGGGCAATACTGGGTTTGGTAGAAATCAAAACAATATCTAGGTCAGGCCTTTCCTTCTCCAATATCTCCAAAACAGAAGTGAACGTTTCAATGACTTTTTTAGGTTTTTTTTTGGCAAAGATGTCATTGTCGCCTTCATAAATGAAAACCCGGTCTGGTTCATAATCTAGTACCAGTTCTTGTATGAAGTACAGTAAATCGGAACAATGGGAGCCGCCAAAACCGGTATTCAAAACTTAGACCTCTGTAAAACGAGTAACGATATCATCCCATAGTCTTATACTTGAGCTTCCCGTAAAAACAACCCTTGTTTTGGTTCCTTTTTCAACCGTGTCCAAACGTTTTTGGATTTCCAACACTTCTTCTTGAAAACTATTTTGACCATAAGTCAACGCATTCCAGAGGAAAAAAAGAACCCAAATTTTGGACCATTGCATACGCTTATTTTTTAGTGAAACCACCTTTCAAACCATCAGCGGAACTTCCGCCAACCATTATACCAAATTTACCAGGTTCAACCACAAACTCATGTTTATGGTTGAAGAAACCTAGTTCCTTATCGGTAAGGATAAAGGTAAGTGTTTTGGTTTCACCTGCGGGTATTCCCACTTTTTGGAACCCTTTGAGTTCTTGTACGGGCCTTGCGATACTCGCTTTTTTGTCTTGGATATAAAGTTGTACAACTTCTTCACCAAAAACATCTCCCGTGTTGGTCACTTTGGCGTTTACTTTAACTGTGCCGTCATCCCTAACATTGATTTTCAAATCCTCGTAGGCGAAGTTGGTATAGCTCAATCCATGGCCAAACGGATACAAGGGCGTATTCTCTTCATCACTATAATGGGACCAAAATACATTGGGTTCGGGATTGGGTCGACCCGTATTGAAGTGGTTGTAATAAATAGGAATCTGCCCAACGCTTCTTGGGAAAGTCATTGGCAGTTTTCCACTGGGGTTGTACGCCCCAAACAAGACTTTTGCGATAGCGTTGCCGCTTTCTGTACCTAATTGCCATGCTTCTAAGATGGTGGGAATATGCTCCGCTTCCCAGGTGATGGTAAGGGGTCTTCCGTTCATTAGTACCAAAACAATATTGGGATTGACAGCTTGTACTGCTTTTAATAAATCAAGTTGCAAGCCTGGCAGCCCCAGCTCCGTTCTACTTCGGGCTTCTCCACTTTGAAAACCGTGTTCTCCTAACACCATAACAACCACTTCGGAATTTTTGGCCAATGCCACAGCTTCATCCATACCGGAAGTATCTTCGGTATTGACCACTACTTCATTCAAGAAGTTTGCATTTTCACCAAAAACCTTCGGACCTGAAGCGTATGTAACATTATCGGAAAACTGTTTAAGTCCTTCCAATACAGAAACGGCCGTGCCATCATCCGAGCCTAGACGCCAGCTACCGAGTGGACTATTTTTTTCAGCCGCCAACTCGCCTATTACGGCAATTTTCGTTTGGTCTTTGGCCAACGGCAACAACGTGTTTTCGTTTTTAAGCAAAACCATGGATTTCAGAGCCATATTTTGCACACTTGCTTTATGGTCTTCATGGTATAATAAAGCCTCTTCTTGTTTGGCATCGCAATATCGATACGGGTCATCAAAAAGTCCTAGTTCAAATTTCACCTTAAGAATTCTACGAACAGCATCATCAACTAGTGCTTCTGGAACTTTACCTTCCTTGACCAAATCCGCCAAATGGCGAACATAGGCGTACGATTCCATATCCATATCGGAACCCGCTTTTGCACCGAGTTCTGCAGAATGTTTTAAATCATTGGCGATACCATGGGGTACCATTTCAGAAATAGAGGCCCAGTCTGAAATCACAAAACCTTCAAATCCCCATTTGCCTTTTAGAATGTCACGTTGCAAATGAGCATCTCCGGTAACCGGTACGCCATTCAACAAATTGAATCCATTCATTACCGTTTTTACGCCCGCATCCACAGCCGCTTTAAAGGGTGGTAATACCGTATTATACAAGGTAGAAGTACCAATGTCGGTAGTATTGTATTCTTTTCCTGCTTCGGCAAACCCATAGGCAGCAAAATGCTTGGCACAAGCCGCAATGGTATTGGGTTGGGATAAATCCTTTCCTTGAAATCCATTTACTCGAGCTTTAGCGATTTGCATACCCAGATAGGTGTCTTCACCAGCACCTTCCATCACTCGACCCCATCTAGGGTCCCGTGAAATATCGACCATTGGGGCAAAGGTCCAATTGAGCCCCACAGCAGAGGCTTCCACAGCGGCAACGCGAGCAGATTCTTCAATCGCTTCCAAATCCCAACTTGCTGATTCTGCCAAAGGGATGGGGGCAAGGGTTTTATACCCATGAATGACGTCGTAGCCAAAAATCAAAGGAATTCCCAAACGGGATTCTTCCACTACGAGCTTTTGTAATTTTCGCACCTCTTCGGTTCCCGTTACGTTTAACATGGAACCCACCCAGCCCTTCTTCAGGTGTTCGTATTTAATAGCGGCATTTCCACCTTCCGGAGCAGGTCCGGTAACGTCCCAAAAGCCATTGTATTGATTCATTTGGCCGACTTTTTCTTCCAAAGTCATTTGGGCCAAAAGGTCTTCTATTTTAGTATTTGTGTCGGTTGTTTGTGCCATTAGCATCGTGTTCAAAAACATAAAGCTGATAAAGCATCCTAGTTGAAAAGGATTTTTGAAAGTCATTTGAGTTTGTCTTGTGTAACGCTATTGATTAGTCGAAATTAGCCCAAATATAAGCCTTGGGTTTTTTTAACTTTCATCTGACTTGCTTTATCTTTCAAAGATGCAACGGATCTATTAACATATGCAACCAAAAAACAAAGAAATAGCTGCTTTTGCCCGTTTATTGAACATAATGGATGAGCTTCGTGAAAAATGTCCTTGGGACCGGAAGCAGACCATGCAATCCTTGCGGCATTTGACTATCGAAGAGACGTACGAGTTGGCAGATGCCATTTTGGAAGATGATTTGGAAGAAGTCAAAAAAGAGTTGGGGGACCTTCTTTTGCATATTGTTTTCTACGCCAAAATAGGTTCAGATATAAAAGCCATTGATATCGCTGAAGTTGAATACGGTTTTTGTGAAATACTGATTAGTCGCCATCCTCATATTTATGGTGACGTTGAAGTGGAAAATGAGGAAGATGTAAAACGAAATTGGGAGAACCTCAAGTTGAAGGAAGGCAAGAAAAGTGTATTGCAAGGTGTTCCCCAAAGTTTGCCGGCCTTGGTAAAAGCAAACCGCATTCAAGAAAAAGTTGCTGGCGTAGGTTTTGATTGGGAAGAACCCCAACAGGTATTTGCAAAATTGACCGAAGAACTAGAAGAATTCCAAGAAGAGGTCAAAGACGGAGACCAGTCCAAAATGGAAGCCGAATTTGGCGATGTACTTTTTTCCATGGTGAACTATGCCCGTTTCTTGGACATCAATCCTGAAAATGCTTTGGAACGAACGAACAAGAAGTTCATAAAACGCTTTCAATACCTAGAGAAAAAAGCGAAAGAAGCGGGCAAAACCCTAAAGGAAATGTCGCTAGCAGAAATGGACGTTTTTTGGGAAGAAGCCAAGCAAATTTAGACCTCATAATTATTAATAACTCATCTCATAAAGGCGGTCTTATTTGATAGGATTCCCGCTATCTTTGGCGTCCTAATCAAAGGTCGTGTTACAGCAATATACCCGAGAATTCCGATATAATTTACGCTTGGCTTCTCCAGTAATCCTGGGAATGCTAGGGCATACCTTCGTGGCTTTGGCTGATAATATTATGGTAGGGCAATTGGGCGCTGCTGAACTAGCTGCTGTATCCTTGGGAAACAGTTTTGTGTTTATAGCGATGTCTTTGGGGATTGGCTTCTCCACTGCGATTACCCCTTTAGTCGCTGAAGCAGATGGCGCTGGAGATAAAATGGGTGCCAAAAGTGCATTAAAGCATGGTTTGGTGCTCTGTACTTTGCTCGGATTGTCACTGTTTGCGATTATTCTTTTGTGCAAGCCGCTGATGTACCATATGGACCAGCCCGAAGAAGTTGTGGTTCTGGCCATACCGTATTTGGAATTGGTTGCTTTTTCCTTGGTCCCTTTGATTATGTTCCAGGCGTTCAAGCAATTCTCGGAAGGACTCTCCCAAACCAGGTATCCCATGTATGCAACGATTTTGGCGAATGTGGTCAATATCGTAGTGAACTATCTGCTCATTTTTGGTTCGTTTGGTTTTCCGAAAATGGGTATTGGCGGCGCTGCGATTGGTACGCTTTTATCCCGCTTTATCTTGGTAGTGTTTATTTGGTTTTTGCTCAAACGCAAAAAGCGTTTCGAATTTTATGTCACTGGATTCAATCTCAAGATTTTGGAGAATAAAGTGTTTCAAAAAATCATTGGGTTGGGCTTTCCATCTGCGCTACAAATGTTCTTCGAAGTTGCGATTTTTACTGCAGCGATATGGCTTAGTGGTGTTTTAGGAAAGAATGCCCAAGCCGCCAATCAAATTGCCTTGAACTTGAGTAGCATGACCTTTATGGTGGGTATGGGATTGGGGTTTGCCTCTATGGTCCGCTTAGGAAAACAAAAAGGTAAGGGAGATTTCAAAGCCTTAAAACGGATAGGAGAATCTATTTTCCTATTGACGCTGATTTTGGAGATAATCTTTGCGGCCCTCTTTTTATTGGGCAGGTTTTGGCTGCCAACAGTATACCTCGATGTTGATGACCCTTTGAACCAAGCGGATAATGTGGAAGTAATCGCTATTGCAGCAAAATTATTGCTGATTGCGGCCTTCTTTCAAATTTCAGATGGAATTCAGGTGGTGGTTTTGGGCGCCCTTCGGGGCTTGCAAGATGTGAAAATCCCAACCTTCATCACTTTTATAGCCTATTGGGTCATTGGCTTCCCAGTGAGCTATTATTTTGGTCTTTTCACCCCAATGAAGAGTTCCGGTATATGGATGGGATTGTTGATTGGGCTAACCGCTTCGGCGATAATGTTGTACCTTCGATTCAACTATTTAACCAAAAAAAGAATTCGACAGGTGCATCCCGTAGAAGCCTAAAACCTTTCATAATTCTGTGGAAGTTTTGCCTGAAAGCACCACTAAATTTTCCCTTGTACATGCAATTACCTAAGTTTTTACTCGGAGATAACACAGACTATCCAAATGGGATTTACATCATCCATACGGAATACCCACGATTTATAGTCAATTTGGAAGACGATGAAGTCGAGTGGTTGGAAGAGTTTGCCAAAGAGGATGAAACCGAGTTGGCCAATGTGATGGAAGAACTCATTTCTTCTGCCAATGCTTTTTACGATAGAGAAGTATCCCGATACGAAGAATAAGGATGTTGGAGTCTTTGGTGCAATGGGATAAGGAGGTATTTATATACCTAAACAACTTGGGCACGCCATTATGGGATGGGTTTTGGCTTGTGGTGACCAATAAATATTACGCCATCCCTGTTTATTTACTTTTTCTTATTCTGCTCTTTAAAAAATTAGGTGCAAAACGGACGTTAACCTGCTTGGTAGCTATTGCTTTATTGATAACTGCTACGGACCAGTTGGCCAATTTTTTTAAATATGGAGTAGCACGATTACGACCTTGCCATGACCTCGAATTGGAGGAGATGTTCCGTTTGGTAAAAGCCTCTTGCGGAGGAAAGTTCAGCTACTTTTCTGCCCACGCCGCGAATGCCACGGCCCTATCTTGCTTTGTGATTACGGTATTGATTCAAAAGTTGTCAGCAGGCTGGAGAATTTTGATTTTGGTTTGGGCCATGCTGGTTGCCTATAGCAGAATCTACTTGGGCGTTCACTTTCCTTTGGATGTGGTTACGGGTATTTTCATCGGTGCTTTCTTTGGGTGGTTATTTGCCAAGTTATCTATATTTGCATTCGAAAAAATCTGGGTATGATATCATCCTTAAGGTATTGGTTTTTAATGGCTTTGATAGTCATTGTCTACATCTTGGGGATGTTCGTCACACTTTTGGAAAATGACTCTGCCCAATTTGCCGTCATGGCCATGCGGATGGTACAGGAAAATGATTTTCTGAACCTTTTTAAGGGAACAGAAGAATATTTGGACAAACCGCACATGCACTATTGGCTGGCAGCCCTTTCTTTTAAGATTTTTGGGATTTATGACTGGGCGTATCGTATTCCCGGTATTTTGTCGATTCTTCTTGGAGCATATAGCTGTTTCGGGCTTGGAAGGCTACTTTACAATAAAGATGTGGGTAGATTTTCAGCCCTCATTTTCATGACGGCCCAAACCATTGTTTTAGCTACAATTGACGTCCGTACAGATGCAGTACTTACCGGATTCACAATTTTCAGCATTTGGCAATTGGTGGCTTACATCGAAAAAGGAAGGCTGGGTAACATCGCTTTAGGTGCTTTTGCAGCTGGGATTGCATTTTCGACCAAAGGACAAATTGCTTTACTGGTCATTGGTGTCAGTTTGATTTGTCACTTGGCCTATACGCGAAAATGGAATCGGGTACTCAGTTGGAAAATTTTACTGGCGATTTTGGTGTTTGCTTTGACCATTACACCCATGTTATATGCGTATTACCATCAATTTGACTTACATCCAGAAAAGGTAATTAGAGGTAAGGCAGAGCGTAGCGGAATTTATTTCATTTTTTGGGAACAAAGTTTTGAGCGTTTGAGTGGAGAAGGCGTTGGGAAGAACAGCAGTGACTTTTTCTTTTTCTTT
>ERZ1740062.342-NODE-342-length-29247-cov-4.956050_pt1 | contig 29247 bp, 31 predicted proteins | sample MGYA00581741_ERZ1740062 | MGnify/ENA primary metagenome ERZ1740062 (study PRJEB43018, sample SAMN04849747) | marine metagenome | isolation source: floating plastic debris | place: Pacific Ocean | collected 2008-09-01 | study: EMG produced TPA metagenomics assembly...
AACGCTTCCTCCTGCAGTTGGAGCCATTGCTAATGCGTTGAAAGCCGCCACTGGAAATAGATTTTACCAACAACCCTATACGAAAAACCCAGAATTGCTTAAAGTACCCGAAAAGGAGATTATTGGTTGATATATGACAGTACTTTTGTTTGGAGTGACCAAGGACATCATAGGGAGTTCTTCCTTATCGATACCCTCGAAGAGCGTCACTGGAAAAAATGCACCTTCCACGGTTAAGGAATTGCGCGATTTTCTCTCTAACTTGTATCCAGATTTGGGCAACTTGTCTTCTTTGGCCATAGCGGTAAACAATGCTTATGCAGAAGATGAACAGCCGTTGAATACCTATGATGAAATTGCCTTGATTCCACCTGTAAGCGGTGGCTAAGGATTTCAGGTTCAATTTGAGATTTACGACCTATGGCTTTGATTGACAATCATGGAAGAACAATAAATTACTTGCGACTAGCGGTTACCGACCGTTGCAACCTCCGTTGCAATTATTGCATGCCGTCTGAGGGTATTGCCTTTGCCAAGAACCATAGCTTATTGACGTTGGATGAATTGGAACGCGTTTCTCGCATCTTGGTGGATTTGGGTATCGATAAAATCCGAATCACTGGCGGAGAGCCCTTTGTGCGCAAAGATTTGATGCAATTGTTAGAGGGTTTGACGCAAATGGAAGGCCTTAAGGATATTTCGATTACTACCAATGCAACTTTAATTGGTCCACATATCGATAGATTAAAGGCGTTGGGAATTCGGAATATCAATGTAAGTCTTGATGCCATCAACAAAGCAACTTTCGAACGAATCACTCGAAGGAAGCAGTTTGATATCGTTCACAACAATCTTATCCGTTTGATTACGGAAGGATTCAATGTGCGCATCAATTTCATTGTGTTGGAAAACCAGAACGAACAGGACATTATTCCAATCCTGAAGGTTATGAAACATTACAATGTATCGGTTCGTTTTTTGGAAGAAATGCCGTTTAATGGGGGTACAAAATCCTTTAAGGGCATAAAGTGGAATCATAAAGCGATTTTGGAGCATGTTCGTGAGTACTTTCCAGATTTGTATAAATTGGAATCACCCGCAACTTCTACATCCATTAATTATAAAATTCCTAGGCATACCGGTACTTTCGGCATAATACCCTCCTTTACAAGAACGTTTTGTGGGTCTTGTAATCGACTCCGGGTTACCGCAACTGGAGACGTCATTACCTGTTTGTATGGTAAACCCAAGGCAAATTTGAGGGATTTGGTGCGCGAATCAGAGGACGATAGCGAAGTCAAAACCTTGATGAATGAGGTTATTGGCCAACGCGCCAAAACCGGTTTTGAAGCTCAAGAAGAACATGCCAAAACCATTTTTAATAACTCAATGACCTCCATAGGGGGTTAAAGCTCAAAACCCGTGAACGAAGTATCTCAATTGTATGGATTGGTCTTGGCTGGTGGCAAGAGTACTCGCATGGGAAAAGATAAGAGGCAATTGCACTATCATGGGATGTCACAACAAGAATACACTTTTAGTTTACTAGAGTCCCTCTGTGAAAAAGTTTTTATCAGTGTGCGCGAAGCACAAATCGATAATACGGACGCATCCGAATATATTTTGGATAGGAATCTTGCGAAAGGCCCTCTTAATGGCATGCTGAGTGCACATATGGCGCATCCCAAAGTTGCTTGGTTGGTCTTAGCCTGCGATACTCCCTTGGTAGATAAAGAAGTATTAGATGCCCTTGTTGCCGAACGGGATACCTCTAAAATGGCTACTGCAATGGCCACTCAAAAAACAAATAGACCAGAGCCCCTGATTGCGATTTGGGAACCGCATGCCATGGCTACACTATTGAATTATTCAAAGACTTTGGCCAACATTTATCCTACAAAGTTCTTACTGAATTATCCAATTCATAAAGTATATCCGAAGCAAGATGTCAAATTGATGAATGTCAATCATCCTGATGATTTTGACGAAATCAAAAAACTTTTGAAAACACCTACCATATGAACCGCTACCTTCGACAGCAGCAACTGCCTGGTTTTGGAGAAGCAGGTCAGCAAAAACTGGCCAAGGCTAAAGTGCTTGTGGTAGGTTTAGGTGGATTAGGTATTCCTGTGGTGCAATATTTGAATGCCATGGGGGTTGGTACGTTGGGCCTTGTGGAAAAGGATACGGTTGCCCTGCATAATCTGCAGCGACAGGTTTTATATACGGAGCGGGATGTCGGCAAATCGAAGTTGGCCGTGGCACTTGAGCAATTAAAAGCACAAAATAGTGAAACGCATCACGTAGGATATGAGGCTTTTCTAAATACCGGAAATGCACTCGAAATTATTTCTGAGTATGACGTGGTAGTCGATGCGACGGATAATTTTCCCACGCGATATCTCATCAATGACGCTTGTGTCATACTGAACAAACCTTTTGTGTATGGAGCCCTTCAAGGATTTGAAGGTCAGGTTAGTGTTTTCAACCATAAGGGCGGTCCAACCTATCGTTGTTTGTTTCCGAATATCCCAAAAGGCACTGAAATACCAAATTGTAATGAAAATGGCGTGTTGGGAGTAGTTCCTGGCATTATTGGAACGCTTCAGGCGTTGGAAGTAGTGAAAGTCATTACCGGAATTGGGGAACCGCTATCGGGAAAAGTATTGGTTTTCGATAGTCAAAACCATCGATATTTTAAAATGGCCATTCAACCCAAACCCGAATACCAAACGATACAGAAACTCTTAGAAAGTTATGGAGCTACTGATTGTGTGCAAGTTCCAAGTATCAAAGCAGATGCCTTTTTAAAAGTAATTGCGCAGGAGGTTCATCCAGCAATTATCGATGTGCGTTCTCGACCGGAATACCAAATGGACCATTTGTCCCAAGCGTTGAACATTCCTCTGGATGACCTAGCGCTTCCCAAAAGCTTGCAAGAACAAAAGACATCCATTTATATTTTGTGCCAGTCTGGTAAACGCAGTGAAGTAGCTGTTGCCAAATTGCAAGAAAGTCATCCAAATTTGACATTTTATTCTGTTTTGGGAGGTATGAATGCCTTGAATCTTGAAGAAACTAGAAAGGCATGAAAAACTTGGAAACCCTTATCCCATTTGATACTGCACTTGAAAAGGTACTTCTCGAAATAACTACTTTCGGAACTGAAAAAAGAGCATTAAACGATAGTTCTGGATATGTTTTGGCCCAAGAAGTGCAAGCTGACCGGGATTTTCCTCCGTTTGATAGGTCCACAAGAGACGGTATCGCCATTTTTTGTCAAGAGAACGAGTCAGTTCAGGGCAAAAGGTATGCTATTGAAGGGATTGCACCCGCCGGAACAGAGCAGATGGAATTAAACAACTCATCCGGATGTATTGAAATCATGACCGGAGCCATTTTACCGAAAGGTTGCAATGCTGTGGTGATGTATGAACATATAAAACAAGAAGGCAGTACGTTTCAAATTTTGGAAGAAGTTAAAGTCGGACAAAACATCCATGAACAGGGAAGCGATGTGCGTGAAGGTATATCCGTATTGGAGCCTAATATCCGGATTGGTGCCGCCGAAATTGGAGTGATGGCTACAGTAGGCTTATCCGAAGTATCGGTAAAAACCTTGCCGAAAGTTGCTGTAATCACGACCGGAAATGAATTGGTTGAAGTCCATGAGACACCGTTGCCACATCAAATACGAACCTCCAACAGTCATACAATAATTAATCTCTTGTCGCAGGAAGGAATTTCTGCCGAAGCTTTTCATATTCTGTACGAACCGCTCGCTATTAAAGAAAACATTCAAAAACATCTACAAGATTTTGATGTGCTCATATTAAGCGGTGGTGTATCAAAAGGAAAATATGACTTTCTTCCACAAGTTTTTGCTGAATTGGATGTAGAAAAGCTTTTCCATAAGGTATTACAACGTCCAGGAAAACCGTTTTGGTTCGGAAAACAGAGTAGTTCAAAAACATTGGTTTTTGCATTTCCTGGGAATCCCGTATCCACCTATGTAAATTATCATCTGTATTTCAAGCCCTGGCTGGCCGCTTCTTTAGGGCAAAAAACCAATGCATTTTCGGTTGCTCTGGAGAAAGCCTTGGAAAATAATACACCCTTGGATTTGTTTATTGGCGTAAAGCTGAACTACCAAGATGGTCAAATAAAAGCCCTACCCATTACGACAACCGGTTCTGGAGACTTGGCTATGTTGACGAAGGTGGATGGTTTTATGCGGTTGCGACCACAATCCGAACCCTATGGGAAGGACGAGCTAGTGCCTTTTTTACCCGCAAAACCGCTCTCCACATGACACACGAACTAAAAGCGATTTTTGAGCAGATTGAAAAAGCACAAAAGGCAGGTGTGAAGGGTGTGCTTGCCTCGGTTGTGGCCCTAGAGGGCAGCTCTTATCGCAGACCGGGTGTTCGAATGTTGTTGCTCGAAAACGGAATGATGGTTGGCGCGGTAAGTGGCGGTTGTGTGGAAAAAGAGATGATACGCCAAGCTGATTCGGTGTTCCAAAGCGGCGTTCCCAAGGTCATGGTCTATGATGGCCGTTATCGATTGGGTTGTGAAGGTATTCTAGCAATATTAATAGAACCTTTTGCACCTAACGAGGAAGAAATCCACTCCTTTTGGCACCATATTGAGAAGAGACGCCCCATTGGTATTAAAAGTTATTTTTTGCCTTCCGTTTCCGAGAATGTGTTTTACGGCTCCATGATTGAATTGCAATCTGAAAACATCCGGTTAAATCCAAGGTTGGAATCCAATAACTTGGAATGTTTTGAACAACGAATGAACCCTTGCTTCCGCTTATATATTATTGGCGCAGAACACGATGCGGTACAGTTGGGACATCATGCCAGTCTTATGGGGTGGGAGGTAATTGTGGTTGCGCATCCTACCGAATCCAAAACGAAAGATGCTTTCCCCGGAATACAAAAAATGTTGCACCAGGAACCGGAACAATTGAGCATCACTGTGGACGAAAACACGGCCGTTGTGGTTATGACCCATAGTTTCGCGAAAGATTTGGGCTATATGCTTTCATTATCCAAGTTTCCTTTAGGAGCTTACATTGGTTTGCTTGGACCTTCAAAACGGCGCGAAAAATTGTTTGATGCACTGCTGGAAAGGCATCCAGAAATCACAGAGTTGTTCATCGACACTGTACATGGACCAGCTGGTTTGGACATTGGGGCGGAGACCCCTCAAGAAATCACAATTTCAATTCTTTCGGAGATTTTATCGGTTATCCGAAAGAAAGAACCTATTGGTTTGCGCAACAAAGTCGGTAAAATCCATGGCTAGAATGGATTCCGAGACCATATCCATCCTTCTTTTAGCGGCGGGAGCTTCAGAACGAATGGGAAGTACCATAAAACAACTACTTCCTTGGGGGAATAATACCCTTATAGGGCACGCCATAGAACAAACCAGAATCCTAAACGCTAAAACCTATGTGGTTTTGGGCGCTCATGCAGAAGAAATCAAATCTAAACTATCGGATGATGTAGAAGTGCTACTGCATTCCCAATGGAAAAATGGCATGGGAAGCTCTATTGCCTTTGGGGTAGAGCAGGTATTGCAAATCAATCCGAAAACAAAAACGATTATGATTTTGTTGGCGGACCAACCTTTTTTGGATACCCGATTCTTAGAAAACTTGCTTAACGAACACCAAAAGCGAAGTGCTGCTATCTCCGCAACTAAATATCCGAACGAAAGGGTAGGGGTCCCAGCGATTTTTAATTCAAATTATTTTGCTGCTTTACGAAGTTTAAAACAGGATAAAGGAGCTCGGGAACTCTTGAACAATCCCAAAGAAAACATCCTTACTATCAAGGCAGGGAAAAAGGCCTTTGACATTGATACCATTGAGGATTATCAAAGACTATTACAAACTTTAAAGGAAGGGAAGTCGCTTTAGCTTTTATCTTGGATTGGCGACGGCGTAGGTTCCAAATGGTCTTCTGTTGGCAATTCTTGTAGAAAACCGCAAGAAACGGTTTTATGCACCAAAGACTTTTTTTGTTTGGCTTTGACCAAAGCGGCTATTTGTGGATTCAAATATTTCATTGAAGTAAAAAGTATGGAAGTATAACGGTCTTTGGAGCGAAAAGTTGTTTTCTTCCGCCGGACTCTTGAGTTGTCCAGTTTTTTTGTTGAATATCCTATCTTTAAATGTCTTTAAACCAAAATTAATGAAGTACCGAATACTTGTTTTAGCAGCTTTAATAAGTTTTTCAAGCTGTTTTACCGAAGAAAAGAAAAAAGAAGCATCGGAAGAAACACTAAGTCTTTATGAATCCACACTATTTCGAGATGTACAAACCCTTCCTGTTTTTAAAGACTCAAAGACTTTTGTTGATTTGGTGCCCAAAGCTTCCATAGCCAAGCTTGAAGCAAAGTATCTTTTGGCAAAAGATGAAGCCGGTTTTGATTTGAAGGATTTTGTAACCCAAAATTTTGAAGACCGCTCCATGCAAGCTTTGGCGTTTCAAACGGATACCACCAAAACCATGTACGAGCATATCAATACCATGTGGGATAAACTGACTCGAGGACCGGATAGCGCCGTAGCCTATTCTTCGCGTATCGCTTTGCCCTTCAAATATGTAGTGCCTGGCGGAAGGTTTCAAGAAATCTATTATTGGGATAGTTATTTTACCATTGAGGGACTTCTTGTTGCGGGCAGAGATGATTTGGCAGAGGCAATGGTAGATAATTTCAGTATGCTTATTGATAGTATTGGATTTATTCCCAATGGTACAAGGGATTATTACCGAAGTAGAAGCCAGCCTCCTTTTTATGCCATGATGGTGGATGCCATCGCTCGACAAGACAGCACAAAATTGCTGGCGTATTTACCACAACTCCAAAAAGAATATGACTTTTGGATGGCCACTTCGGGCAAGAATCCTTCCACAACTGAAGCCGACCGTCATGTCATCCATCTTTTGGACAGCACGGTATTAAACCGATATTGGGACAGTAGTAATACCCCCAGACCTGAAGCATATAAAGAGGATATGCACTTGGCTTCACATCTTTCAGAAGATGCTGAAAAAGCAGTTTTGTACAATCATCTGCGTTCCGCTGCTGCTTCTGGTTGGGACTTTAGTTCCCGTTGGTACGGAACCAAAAATGAATTCAACTCAACCGAAACGGCTCATATTTTACCCGTGGATTTGAATTGTTTGCTCTACTTTTTGGAAGGTACATTAGGCAAAGCGTATGGTTTGAAAGGCGATGCAGCGCATTCCAAACTATACGACCAGAAAGCGTCTGAACGTGGAGCACAAATCGAAACCTTGTTCTGGAATGCAGAAACGAACTTTTTCCATGATTATAATTTTGCAAAGCAGTCGCTCACTACTGAAAAAACCTTGGCTGCTTGTTTTCCACTGTACTTCGGTTTGGCAACAAAAGAACAAGCCGACGGAGTAAAAACGGTATTAATGGATGAGTTCTTAAAAGAAGGTGGCTTGCTTACTACATTAGAACATTCCGGACAGCAATGGGACGCCCCCAATGGATGGGCACCGCTGCAATGGATTGCTGTTAAAGGACTCTTGAATTACGGGTACGAAACGGAGGCGAAAGATATTATACGGCGGTGGTTGACCCTTAATGAAAAAGTATATCGCAACACGGGCAAGATGATGGAAAAATACAATGTGGAAGACATGACGCTTTTATCCGGTGGTGGCGAATACGAAACCCAAGACGGTTTCGGCTGGACCAACGGAGTTGCCTTAGGGTTCCAAAAAATGTTGGAAGAGCCTAATCCCTAAAAGTTGCTGCAATAAAAACTAGTTTGCTCTTTTCTGGTAAACATAGTTCAAAATACCTGGCAAATCCTCACCAACGGTATTGGTCAACCTATCATTTGCTCTGGCGAGTGTAGTAAATAAAGTTCCACCACTGAAAACTACAGAATTACTACTACCACTCCAAGTACCGGAAGAGGTAGCCGTTCCAGAGCAATCCGCAAAAAAGAGTCCGCCAGTTATGGTAGTAACATTAATGGTAGATTGACTTACACTGTACTGGTTATTTTCGCTTAGGGTCAAGGTTCCCGTAATACAAGGAACCTCGTCCAATAAATTGGTGGATGAACTTCCATCGTTGTCTATGTCCAACGCTTGATTCACATTCACTTCAACCAAATCATATACCCCTGCAATTTCTGCATCAAAGTTGGGTGCACCTTCATCATCATCGCTACAACCGGTAAACAATACCCCAATAGCGAAAAAGGCGAATAAGGATTTAATAGTAGATTTCATTGAAGTGAGAATTAGTTGTTTCATCTTTCCTTTTTATTAAAGATACAGCATTCACTGAAATTATAGGATATATTTTAAAACGCTCAACTGTTAAACTGGCCAATCCAGATGCGAAAATATACTGGTAGTTTGTCCTCCATACCAAGGTGAGGCCAAACCTAAAATAGTATTGCACGCCTAGGATGAATATCTAAACGAGAAGAATCCACGTCCTAGCTTTCATATGGGGTTTCCTATATTTGTTTTGGTGAGACATCTGTTCCCCACGACACCTATTTATATTCTCCAATATGATTGAAGCATTGGTTCATAAACAAGAAACCTTTTTCAACTCCCAACAAACCAAAGAGGTCGCATTCCGTCTGAAATATCTGAAAGCATTCAAGAAAATCTTGATTCAGAACGAAGATGCTATTTGTGAAGCCATTTATGAAGATTTCAAAAAACCCAAGTTTGAAAGTCTCGTAACCGAAACGCAGATGGTTTTATCCGAACTGAACTATATCATCAATAATTTAAACCATTGGAGCAAGCCCGAACGGGTCAGCAGTACTTTGGCCAATCTTCCTTCATTTGATTATATCTATCGTGAACCTTATGGCAAAACCTTGATAATTGCCCCATGGAACTATCCCTTCTTATTGACGATTTCACCATTGATTGGGGCATTGGCCGCAGGAAATACCGTGGTGCTCAAACCTTCGGAGTTAAGCCCACATACTTCCGCAAAAATCAATGAAATTGTCCAAGAAGTTTTCCCAGAAGAGTATGTCACGGTAGTTGAGGGTGGGGTGGAAGTATCCCAAGAATTACTCCAACAAAAATGGGATTATATTTTCTTTACCGGCAGTTCGCATGTGGGGAAGATTGTCTACAAAGCCGCAGCCGAGCACTTAACTCCCGTTACTTTGGAACTCGGTGGAAAAAATCCATGTATTGTGGATAACACGGCGCCATTGTCTTTAGCAGCTAAACGTATCGCTTGGGGAAAATTCATTAATGCAGGGCAAACGTGTGTTGCTCCGGACTATATTTTGGTGCATCAGAGTGTCAAGAATACGTTCGTTGAAGCCTTACAAAAACAGATTCATGGGTTTTATGGCGACCCTATTGAAAACTCAGACGATTTTGCCCGTATCACAACCGAAAAGCATTATCAATCCCTCAAAGAAAAGCTCGAGGGGCAACATATTCTTTTTGGCGGGGGACATAACGATGCGACACGATACATAGAACCTACCTTGGTAGACGAGCCCGCTTTGGATTGTACTTTGATGCAAGATGAGATTTTTGGACCTATTTTACCTATTATTTCTTACACATCCGAAGAAGACTTGACTCAGATTATTTCCCAATACGAAAAACCGTTATCATTTTATGTGTTCTCCAAAAACAAGGCTTTTCAAGAGAGGCTTACTACTCGATTTGGTTTTGGTGGAGGCGCCATTAATGATGTGGTGATGCACATTGCCAACAAGAACCTTCCTTTTGGTGGAGTAGGGAACTCCGGGATAGGTGGGTACCATGGAAAGCACTCCTTTGAACTGTTTTCCCATAGCAAAGCGCTCGTTAAAAAGCCCAATTGGTTGGATGTCCCTTTTCGCTATCCGCCTTATAAACTTCCCACCAAGTGGATAAAGTATATGAAGCATCTTTTTTAGAAATACATCGCAACAACTTTCCTCATGATGCGGTTTAGATTGCATATCCGTATCTTTAACCTAACCAATAATAACGGTCACCATGAAAAAAATCATTCTATCCTTACTTTGTATTGGACTCGTTTTAGGCGCTTCATGCAAACAAAAAAAGGAGGCTACCGATAGTGCCGAAGAAATGGCGCAAGAGCTACCGGTTAAAGTAAAAGGAGAAGAAGTCACCTATGCGACAGACTCTACCCAACTTAAAGGCTACATTGCGCATGATGTGAACCTTGAAGGGAAAAGACCAGGGATTTTGATTGTACATGAATGGTGGGGACATAACGACTATGTACGACAACGTGCCGATATGCTAGCGGAACTAGGCTATACTGCCATGGCGGTTGACATGTAAGGGGATGGAAAAACGGCCGACCACCCAGAAGATGCTGGTAAATTCGCCATGAAAGAAATAGAAAAACTTACTGAAACTTCCCCACTAATCAAAGCAGCTATAGAACTAATAAAGTCTCAAGAAAGTGTTGCAGGAGATAAAATTGCTGCGATAGGGTACTGCTTTGGTGGAAGTGTTGCTTTGACCATGGCCAATGAGGGAGACGATTTGGATGCCGTAGCAGATTTTCATAGTGGAGTACAGCTTCCGGTAATGCCAGGTAGTGAGCTTAAGGCTAGAGTTTTAGTGTGCAATGGAGCGGATGACCCATTTATTAGTCCAGAGTCTATTGAAAATTTTAAAGCAGCTATGGATTCCATTGGAGCCAAGTATGAATATGTATCATTCCCAGGTGTAAAACATAGATTTACGAGCAAGGAGGCAGACGCGAACGGTCAAAAATTCGATTTGCCCTTGGCTTATAATGCGGAAGCCGACCAACAATCTTGGGATAAATTATTGAGTTTACTTTCCGAAACCTTATAAAAGTTAAGAATGGAACCCTATCGCGTTACGGTTTTATTGGATTCCACAGAAACGATTGAAGACGTATTGGGTGGCGCGATTCGATTTGCGAAACGATTGGATGCAACCGTTGAGACTTTGTATCTCAAATCTCCATTGACGGTTGTAAAGCAAGCCAACCAACTTTCTGCCAAGCGGGATTTATATGAGGATGCCCGGAAAGCAAGAAAAGAACTGAAAGACCAAATTTCAAAAATGGAATTGGACACCCCAGTTTCCACCAAGGTTTCCTACGGTAACGTAAAAGATGCGCTTCAGCAGTATGTTGCCGGGCGAAAAACTGATTTATTAGTAAGTACCAAAGAATGGTTTAAACAACATGGAACGCTCGCTGCGAACACACCTTGGCTCATATTCAATAGTGCAACTGATTTCGCCAAGAATAATGCCTTAAACCTTGGTGTTTTTGACTTAAACGCTTCGGATGAAGTACAGAACACAATGGTTCAAAGTCTTTTGGGTGAGGCCATCTTACCCTTACGGTATTTTAAAATCCGAAAGGCAGACGAAGCAAAAACAGAAAACACTTCAGAGGGTAAAGTAGACTATGTTTTTTCAGAAGGTAGCAATGCGTTGGACAGTATCGCCAAGTATACCGAAAGGTTGAAACTGGACGTTCTTTGCGTTGGCCGTCCGCAACGCTCTGGAAATTGGTTTGAGTCGGACCCAACGTTGCAATTGTTGCGTAAAACCAAAGTTCCCGTATTGGTATTTTAAGGTTGCTTTCTACCTGTTGCTTCTAAGAGCAGCACTTGTTTAACGTTGATGCCTAAAAGTTTATGGAAATACTACGGTATATTCTTTTCTTCTATGCCTTTTTGGGCGTATTGATTGCTGGGGGATTGTTGTTTGACAAGGGCAATAAGGCATCCTTTTATTTAATGCTTTTCGCGTTGTTGTTCAGCATAGAGGAGATTGATTTTTTGTATGTAACCAGTGATTTACTGCTCCAATATCCGCAATTTTACATGCTTGGTTTCCCAGCATGTTTGTTAGCAGGACCACTGATTTTCTTCTATATCAAACAATTTGAAAAAAAGACAACGCTGAGTGCCACCACTTATCTGCTTCATGCCATTCCGTTTCTGCTGTATTTGATGTTTACACTTTATATGCTGCAATATTCTGGTGCACAGCGAATAACCAATGCCTCAACCCATTACCAAAGCACGATTAATCTTTTGAATTATGGTAAAGTACTGCACGTACTGTTCTATGCAGTTTTAATTTATCGTTTCATTACCGACAAACGAAAAGCTTGGGTACTTGAACAAAAGATCTATTTGGTTCTTCTTGTGGGTATTTATGTGGTCACTTCGGTGCTGTTGACATGTCTTACTGCTTTTTCTAACTCCTATGAACACTTTATTCTCTACTTTTTAAGCACCTCTACTTTAGTGCTTTTTGTAGGCTACAGTTTTTATTTCAGACCGGAATGGCTGAATCGTTTAGCTATAAAATATGCGAACTCTGGTTTAGGGCATTCAGATATGCAGCGAATTGTGCACAAAACCAATCAATTTTTTGCTTTGGCGGAAAACATTATCGACAGTACAGTTGACCTTGATATGTTTTGCAAACAAATTGGGGAGAAGAAACACCATGTTTCACAAACCCTTTCCAATGAACTAAATACTTCCTTCCGCAACTTGTTAAACCAGCAACGCGTGGAATATGCCAAAACTATTCTGTTAGATCCTACTAAAGCAGGATTAAAAATTTTGGCAGTGGCTTTTGACTCTGGATTTACCAACAAAAGCACCTTCAACAGAGCATTTCGAAAATTTGAAGGATGCACTCCAAACGAGTTTAGAGAGAAACAGGTCGCACCCTATTAATTGCACCCTGAAAAATGGTTTTTCCTTCGGGTTGATGTCTTTCGAACTATACTTTCGAAGGCATCAAAAATCAGTGTGGTGGAAAATATTTATGTCAATCATAGAGGTATTAAACCTCTAAAATTTGTCGTTTGGTTCCTTTCAACGACGTTCCTACTATCCGCCTGTAAATCTTCAAAATTGAATCCATTGACCCAAACGAATGAAGCGGAATGGGTGGCTTGGTTCAATTCCTTTAATCCACAATGGAAAGCTGCTGTGGAACAAAAAGACCCAAGCTACATACTGGCCCAATATGAGGAAGATGCGGTTATCGGTGTCCCGGGAAAAGGGTTCATCAAAGGTCAAGCGGCAATAGAAAACCACTGGACGAATTTGGTTGGCCAAATCGACAGTTTCTCCTACCAAACCTTGAAAGTAGGAGGGGACCCCAATACCATTCTATATGAAAATGGACTGGGATTCGTCACTTATACAATTGACAACAAACAAGTTACTGATACCACAAAATATCTATTCGTTTGGAAGCATGTTGGGGATAAGAAATACAAGGTGCTTTCAGAAATGTTCAACACCATCAAATAAATGACCATGAAAAAAACACTATTCATTTTTGTTACGCTTTTGAGTTTTCGTTGTGCCAATCCTAAAAATGATGCTGTACAGAAAACCGAACCCGAAGCGTTTGACGTTACCGCGCTAAAACCACTCATTATTGAAAACGGAAAACGTTGGGGAGAAGCCTTGCAAACGAAAGATGCCTCCATTTTTATGGATTTGTATGATGTCAATGCCCATTATTTGCCCAATGGTGACATCGCTTTAAATGGGAACACCGCCATAATGGAATATTGGAAAGCATCGATGTCTTTTCTTACCGATATTCAATTGGAAATGGAAACCTTGGAAGGGAACAAGCAACTGGTTTATGAAACCGGCAAAGGGTTGGCCTTGGTGCTCAATCAAACCGGAGGTATGGATACCTTGCGTTATAAATATGTCAATGTCTGGAAACGAGGTACTGATGGAAAATATCGGGTGGTGATTGACATTTATAATGATATCAAAGCGCCCTGACTTTTTGGTCAAGCTGAAAAAAAGAGTATGCCGAAGTCTTATAAAAAGAAAACCTTATTCTTTCTCAACCTCTTCCATCATTTTATCGTAGGTCGAAATCCAACTGTACAATCTACCACCCAAACTAAGAATGGGGGAAGATATGGTATCCATTTCTTCGGCAGACTTGGCTAGAAACTTACCCAATTGTTCCTTTATCTCAGGCTTTTCATCCAAAGAAACACTCCGGAAAATAAAATTCCGCGCATCGAGCTTATTGATAATACTATCGCAAGAAGCACAACGCTCAGAAGTGTAAATGGTAATCTGTTTCTTAGGTTTGATTTTAGGTGGTGGAATATCCAAAACCGTGAATTCTTTTTTGAGTGCGCGTCTTGACAAACTATCATTGACGCGAAGCGCTTTGGTATAGAGCGGTTTTTTATCCCGCATCAGAACAATGGTCTTCAAATGCACTTTGGATGCTCCAGGCACACGAATCCATCTCGGTTTCGCCGCACTTTGTCTGAAATTGGTTCCTTTTACGGTAAACAATACATCATAGTCATTGAAAGACCGATTTTCAGCATAGAATGCAATTCGATTGTTTCCTTCGGATTCAACAACTTTTACAAGATGTTTTTGCGCCTTGACAAAAGTGGTGACAAGACACAACAGGAGTGTGAAAGTAATATAGGTTCTCATAGCAAATTCATTTCCGTTGTACGGTATAGTGTAAATATCAAAGTAAGATAAATCCTTGAATTATCAGAGATAATGTAGTCTAAGGGAGGGATTTTAACGATTTGGAGGTGATGGAAACAATTTAAGGGCCTAAAAGGAGAACAGTATCATGACAGAATTTTCTAGTAAAGCTGGAGTTATTAAACATTCTATTTGACATAATATAAATTATAGTACAAATGTATTGTTTTGGTTTCACAGCTGTTTATCCATTTGTAAGCTATAATTCTATTATGTAAAATATCCCTCAACATTTCGTCATCTATGCGAATTATGAACAGGGTCATGAAACTTTCCCTAGCGGTCGGCTACGCCGCATGTTTTCATTTACTCACGTCAATTTCATTTTACGGGTGTTCGTGAATGCTACGCATTTGTATCTATAATTTGCCGTTATGTAAAATAGCCGCTCGGCCAACAGCACATTGCTTTCATAAAAAGTAAATGCCCTTGCATTTATTTTTATACGCAATTATTCATCTCATATCTATTTTATGAAATCGGTATTCATCGATACTTCGCATGTCTCAGCCACTTGGCCAGCGCCATTAAAAGCTCAGTTTTTTGTCTTTATTGAAACCTTTGGTTCAATTGTGAATTTGGAGAGGAAAAATTTCAGGAAATTTTCGTCTGTTTGCCGCAAAAGCTTAAAATTTCTCTATGAGTAAATTTCTAAGCACTTGCTCATATCCTCCTCCGATTTAGCTTTTTTTTGTGGGTGCTTCCAATATTATGTCAAATAGGATTTACTCTTTGGTAGGAACTAATAGCTCTCTTATGTCTACATCTAGAATACCAGCAATCTTTTTAAGGTCTTTTAAATGTGGCTGAGACTTATTATTGCAAATGGCAGCTACAGACGTAGTACTCTTCCCAAGTTGCTCAGCAAGCCAAACCTGCGACTTTCCTTGGATAACCAGTACTTCTTTTACTCTGTTTATTCTCTCTGCCATACATAAAATTCTACATCAAAAATATAATACAGTCTTATTAAAATATAACCCAAACTTGAATTTCAATAAGTATAACTTGTATATTCAAATTATTTAATATAAGTTTGAATTAAATAACTGTAAGTCTGAATTACATAAAAATAATTTACACTTAAATATTACTTGTTAATAACTTTTAATCATTTATCATGCCATATCCAAGATATACCAAAGCCGATTTAGAGCAAGTCGTTAGTGTTCAACTAGAAAACCTTAACGCCATACATGACCTTTTGAGCATTATGAAACACCAAAATGAACTTATTACAAATGCCAACAAGAAATTGAAAGATGAGATTGAGGATTTTAAGAACAAGATAAAACCTTATCCAAAGGAACATAGTAGACAAAAATCTTCTTAGGCCTTCTATCTTTTGCCTTGATGCAAAAGAAACAAAAAATCAAGAAGAAAATATGCTTCCGCGCGCCCTTTGTGTCTTCATAGCTTCGCTATTTGGGCGTTTCACGCCCTAACACAAAGCCGAGGGCAATCGCTCTTTGTGTAAGCCACAAATTCACCCCCCTACTGGCCCGCATTTTCTTCTGGCCTTCACAATTGTCAAATTGTCTAACCACTTTGGTTTTCTATTTCAGTTAAAACTTTCTTTAACTTTTCTTCAATTAAAGGAAGTATACTTTTAGATAGCTGAAACACTTGCGTACAACCAATTAGTGGTGAGTTGTTTTCATCTTCTTTATAGTTCTTTTCAGAATTCTTTGTTGCTTTCTGAATATATATTGGATGTCGTCTAGAATCGAAACCTCCATTTATAGCCTCATTGACCTTTTTTTTCCAAGAATTGCAATATTCGTTGTCCTCAAAGGTGGGATTGTCATCGAATAAATGATTGTATAACCAAACTTCAAAACAAGGATTGCTCTGAGCAACACGCCAGTTCGTGAAAGACGAAGATTCCTTGACCACCTTGACGATTTGAGGTTTTCTACTTTCTTCCTTGTCTTTGTCAACATCAAAAACAATCCAAACTTCATCACCATCTTGGAATGAATATTTAGGATTTGGATTATTACTAGTCCTAATGATATTACTTTTTGCAATCTCAAAGAGTCCCAATGGAGAATTGTTATCACTTTGGTTAAGTTTATTGACTTCTACATTAATTCTAGAATCCATTTCCTTGAAATACATGAAATATTGGTATTCTCGCTTAGCTCCTTCACAAAAAATAAAAATACTCTTAGCTACTCTACTAGGTGGTTCACGAACAAACTTTCTATTAGTTAGAATCATATTCGTGCCAATTTAAATCTCTCAAATTTCCCAAAAAAGGTATTGATCCATAACGACCGCTTAAATAACCCTTTTGTACGTCAATAGTCTTGTGTTCTTTGAAATCACTTAAAGAATAAATGTCTGTAGCCCCATCTAAGTCTTTTTCAACAAACCAAATCTCATCCTGTCTGAATAGCTCTTGATCCAGTAGATTAGATTCGTGCGTAGTAAAAATCAACTGTCCTTTAGTATTTTCATCAGCTGAAAACTTCCTGATTAATTCTTTTATCAATAATGGATGAATACTCCTTTCTATCTCATCAATAAAATATACTTTTTCTTTAGAAATCACCCCTTTAAAAGCAGGAACAAAATCCAAAAGTCTAATTGTTCCATCAGATTCTTCTGGAATTTCAAATAAAGCAGATTTTCCACCAGCTATTTTATGTTCAATTTCTAGACTTTTTACCCAAATTTCCTCTCCCTCCTTAACAATCACAAATTCATCACCTCTATTACTACCCAGAGTTATCATTTTCTTTGGAGATTTCTCCAATTCCTTTATGATTTCTTCTTTTTCTCCTTCATTATCTTTACCAAAAAATTCATCTATATCCCTTTTTTGAGTGTTGAGTGAACTGATACCTATGTTGAATGAACACATAATGTCCTCAGCGTATTTTTTAAAATTTCTGTTTTTGTCTATGGTATGTGTCAATGCTACAGGTTTAGATTCGGGAGTAATAATCTGCATTGTTTCATCAAACCACGAATAGGCCATTTTCACATCCTTTAGGAACTTATTATCACGATTAGAAAGAAGTTTAAGAATTGGAACTGTAGGTTTAATAAATTCCTCTAGAAGTATTGATTTAAGAATTTGACTTTTATCGTCTTTTTCAAAAGCTTCTAAAAAGTTTACTTCGGTTACTCCTTCTGAATTAGTTTTCCTTTCATAAATCAAAGAATCTTCTTTTAACCCTAGCCCAGACAAATAAAGCTCTTCAGTTGCTATAGTATTGTCTACCAGTTCAATTCCATAATAGAATGGTTGATTTTCCTGAACAAACTCAATTGCGAATGTTTGTTTTTTATCCTTTCTGTCAATATTAAATTTGAATTTGGATTTCTTATAATAAAAAGGGATTTCTTCATTTAGAATTAGTTTTTGAAATAAATCCAAGGATTTTATTATGTTTGATTTCCCCGCTCCATTTGCTCCATAAATGGACGATAATTTAAGAATACTGAAATCTTCCACCACCTCATATTTGTGATGATTTAAAGTTTTCAGACGATTGTTGGGTATGGTCGTGAACTCTTTTTGAACTCCGAAAGAAAATAAATTATCTAAAACGAATCTTATTAGCATTTAGGTGATATTTTCACGCAAATATACTTATATTGCGACTTATAAACAATTTTATCAACATTAAATTGTGTTTTAAGTGAAAAAATCACGAATGTAACCCATTCCACACCCATTCCCCTACCCTTTAGGTAGTGAAAAAAGTGTTCCATTGCCTTTTTAAATGAAGATTTTTAGAAGAAATTTTCCACGAGCTGCACGGTAAACTTTCGCTTTTACCAAAGCTCAAGTTACATAACACGGTACATTATCGTTCATTTTGACAATACCGTAATTCGACGTGGCGCCTGTGCTGAACTTGCCGAAGTATAAAATTGCTTTGATGATTGTTTTTGTTTGGGAATACTTACATAGCCATTAGCAGCATACCTGTTTGAAAAGCAAAAAAGAATTTCTTGATCGCGTTCATCCCCAATATATTACGCTTATGTACATTGGCTTTGAAGATGCCGATTTATTAAATTACTTCGTAGGAAATATGGTGTTGCTAAACAGAATATCACTTTATTGGAAATGCCAAATCATTTGGTGGGGATTGATTTCCTTGTATTGGTTGTATGTTAGTTTACACGATCATAATGCCCCAATCTTCTTGGCCATACTTAATTATTTTTTGGATGTGGCATTTTGTATAGGCTTGACACACATCTATAGGGTGCTGGCGGTTAAGTATAACTGGGGGGCAAATGCGATACCTAAATTACTGCTGATATTGATATTGTCTGTGGTGCTTCTTGCATTCAGCTTTATGATAATCGCCAACATAAAATATTATCTATTCTGGATTCACTTTTCCGATAATGACTTTAGTTTTTTTAAAATCCTGTTGTATTGGGATCCTGTATTAATTACCGGACTACGCCTTATGTCCATTTGGTTGCTCGCGTATCATCTTTATGGCTATCACAAAAGGGAATTGCAGATTTCAAAATTGAATGCGCAATTGGTGGCCACGGCAAAACAGGCCCAATTGGATAATCTACTGACACAGCTCAATCCACACTTCTTGTTCAATTGCATGAATTCCATAAAATCTTTGATTATCGAAAACCCAACATCAGCACGGAGATCTATTGATTTGCTTTCTGATTTACTGCGATCATCCCTTGATCAAAAAGAGAACGACCTTGTTCCACTTAAGGAAGAATTAGCGTTGGTGCGAGATTATTTTGAACTGGAGAAAATTAGATATGAAAAACGGTTGGAGTACAGCATTGACACTGACCCTTCATTGGAAACATTCAGAATACCCAAATTCAGTATTCAATTACTGGCCGAAAATGGCATAAAATACGGAGTTGACAAATTTATTGAAGGAGGTACGATTACTATTTCCATAGTTGCCAAAAACGAACTTGTTTGTATAAGGGTAACGAATCTGGGAAGCATAACGCCAAATCACAACAATGGAATTGGGTTAAAAAACCTAAAGGAAAGATTACGAATCCAGTATGATGATAAGGCAAGTTTTACCTTGGAGGAAACAACCAAAAATACGGTCGTCGCTACGATTTCAATACCCAAAACGAAATGAGTCAAAAGTTTAAAACCATAATTGTTGATGATGAGCGCCTCGCGCGACAAGAAGTACTGAGGGCTCTAAAACCCTTTTCTCAATTTGAGGTGGTCGGTGAGGCCAGCAATGCTGAAGAGGCAAGCGATTTAATCGCTGATTTGCAGGTTGATGTCATGTTTTTGGATATTCAAATGCCTGAGAAATCTGGACTTCAATTACTGGAGGAGCTGACTATGGTTCCTGAAGTAATCTTTACCACTGCCTACGATCAATATGCCGTGAAAGCCTTTGAATTGAATGCGCTGGATTATTTGGTAAAACCGCTCCGCCAAGAACGTTTTGCGAAGACGATTGAAAAAGTACTGAAAAAACTATCGGAGAAAGACCAAGATGAACAGCCAATTTCCATTCATCAAAAGGTGTTTGTGAAAGAGAAAGAGAATTTTCATTTAATCCAAGTACGAGACATTTGGTTATTAGAATCCATGGAAAACTATGTCCGCATACACTATAGCGACCAATCCGTGCTCTTAAAAAAGTCCCTCAATCTATTGGAGCAAATTTTGCCTGCCCAACATTTCTTTAGAATAAATAGGAAGGAAATTATCAATATTGATTACATCGAAAAAATCGAACCCCATTTTAAAAATAAACTACAGTTAATCTTTAAAACAGGGAAAACCTTTGAAGTATCAAGTAGGCAGTCAGCGAAATTTAAAAATTGGATCAGCCTTTAATTCATACATATTCATTCATCAGAAAGCGAAATCATGTTACATTTTAAAAAAGTAAAATTGAAGCACTTTTGTTGTGCAGTAGTATTCACCCTATTGACTTCATGGCCATCCTACTCGACCTGGTCCATTATTGCAGTAGACAGAACAACGGGAGAAATTGGGATTGTAGGCGCTTCCTGCACCTTCGATGTATCTGGAATTGCCTCCATAGTACCGGGAAAAGGGGCTATCGTCGTGCAGGCCGCAAGCAACTATTATGCACGCATGAAAGGTGTGGAACTCATGGAGAACGATGCTTCGTTGGCAACCATTCTCAAAGCCATGAAGCAAAAGGAGTTTACCCCTGAACGCCAGCAATACGGCTTGATTCAACTCAATGGTGATAGTGCCCCAATGGTTTATTCAGGGCAACAGATTAGTAATTGGAGTGGGTCTAAAATAGATGATGATTTTGCCATTTTGGGGAACATTTTAGTGGGTGCAAAAGTCATTGAAGATGCATTTGATGCTTTCAATGCTGCCAGGAACAAATCATTGGCCGAACGTTTGATGCTTTCATTACGAGCGGGTGAAATGGCCGGTGGTGATAAGCGCTGCGGAATGCAATATGCGCGGTCTGCGTTCATTTCAGTGTACCAACCAAAAGACGGGGCCATTTTAAGACTTTCTGTTCAGGGAATCGAACAAGGAGGAAAGCCTGCAGTGGGTTTGTTACAAGAACAATTCAATGCTTGGAAATCATCTACAACAAACAATAATAAGATGTTAGATGAGGGAGCTATTCGGTCTTTTAATGGAAATCTCATTTCGAAATCAAAAATGGATGCTTTTGTAAAACAGCAAATGGATTCCTTACAGATGCCAGGTTTGTCCATGGCCTTTATCAATGACAACAAAATCATTTATAACGAGGTTTTTGGGGTAAAAAACATAGAAACCCAAGAAAAAGCGGACGCTACTACGCTATTTGATGCAGCGTCAATGTCCAAAACCGTATTTAGCTTTTTTGTGATGAAAATGGTCGATCAAGGACTTTTGGATTTGGATACGCCTCTATATAAGTATATGGAGTATCCTGATATTGCCCATGACGAACGATATAAGCTGATAACAGCCAGAATGGCGCTATCGCATACCAGCGGCTTTCCGAATTGGAGGTTTATTAATGATGAAGGCTATTTTGACCCTGATAATGCGCTTTCTATTAAATTTCAACCAGGGACCCAATTTCTATATTCAGGGGAAGGTTTTAAGTTTTTGGCATTGGTCATTGCACATCTAAAAGGGGTAACTAAAAATGATTTACAAGCTTTGATAAAAAAAGAAGTCTTTGACCCATTGGATATGGGCCATAGTAGTTATGTATGGAACGACTATATAGAAAAACACAGAGCTAAAGGACATTTTCAAGGCAAATTAAATAGTGGTTATGCTATCAATGCGGATAATCCAAATTTCATAGCTGCCGGCAGTTTACAGACAGACTCCAAGGCTTATGCCAATTTCTTGATTGGTATTATGAATGATAAACTCTTATCGGAAAAGAGTTATGAAGAATTTCTAAAGATACAATCGGTTGCACCCGCTGAACCTGAATACGATGAGCCCAGTTACAATTATGGATTGGGCATAGTCGTTGAAGCGACTGATTATGGAACGAATTATTCCCACGGAGGTGAAAATTACAGCCACACCTGCCGCTATTTGTTCAATAAAGAACAAAGCGTAGGGTATGTGTTCTTCACCAATTCAGAACATAAAATGGAATTTGACAAGAAACTAATGGCCTTTCTTTTAGGCAATTAACAAATGCTGAATTAATAATTTAAAGGCCTATCTTATATGGGCCTTTAAGTTTCTAATCCATTCCATACACTTTTACCTCTCGCTACTCTATATTCCTCCGCCAAAGGCGGATTTGGCGAACAAGCTCTTTGGGACACGTAAAAAGTGCTCCATGACCTTTTCTTACAAGATTTTAGAAGAATTTTTTTAGGAAAGGCGTTCAGTACTTCGCCAGCGCTGCACCTCGTTCCTACTTCAAAAGGTCTACCTGACTTTTTTCATTCGGTGGTACCTAAGCGCAAGTTATTCCAAAATACGTTCGGGACAGGCGTCACGTGGTACATTATGGAACAGATAAATATTCCCATAATTCGATGTAGAGCCTCTACTGAGTCCAACCGAAGTATAAAGTTGCTTTGAAAGTCGTTTTAAAAGTAATTAAACTCTCATGACTTATTGTTGAAGGCTCACCCGAACTGCATTCATTCCTTTTTGGCCTTTTTCAAGTTCAAAGGTCACTTTATCATTTTCATCAATGTCATCAACCAGGCCTGAAACATGCACAAAATGTTTTTCTTGGGTTTCTGAATCCATAATAAAACCAAACCCTTTGGAGTGGTCAAAAAATGCTACTTTACCTTTTCGTATGGGGTCAAATTCTTCTTCTACTTTTTGCGGGATGCCCAATACAATTTCAGAGGCATCAATTTCTTCTTGCTCTGTTGGTTCAGGAGGAGTGTCGGTTAGATTCCCAAATTTATCAACATAGGCGAAAGGTATGCCCCCATCATTCTCTTTTGCTTCCGCCCTTCGGGCTTCTTTTTTCTTTTGTTTTTCTTCGCGTTTTTTTTGTCTTTTCTTTTCCTTCTCTCGTTTGTTAAAAGTTTGCTGTGATTTTGCCATGTATGGATTTATGCTGTTAAAGTAGTTGATTTATTTTCGAACCAGGTATTCTTGTAAATAAAAAAGCCCATCTGATTCAGATGGGCTTAAAGGAATTAGATTATATGAATTTAGATGACCCTTACGTTTACTGCATTCAATCCTTTTTTTCCTTGCTCTAAATCAAACTCAACGTGGTCACCTTCGCGAATTTCGTCGATTAATCCAGAAACATGTACAAAGTGCTCTTTATCTGCACCTTCCTCGTTGATGAAACCAAAACCTTTGGTGTCGTTGAAGAACTTTACTGTTCCTTTACTCATTGTAATTATTTAAACATTAAGCTACAAATGTCGGGCTAAATATTGGATATTCAGTGATTTATTTCAAATGACTCAAAAAAATTCATTCTTTGCGCATTTCCCTCCACGCTCTTACTTCGCTCAAAAAACTCCAAAGGATTCGTTTTCGGTTCGGCTAAAGGGTATTTTCTCGCCCTCTTTTTAAACCAAAAGGACCCCAAAACCTTAAGTCTTGAAGCCCTTTAACCAAACTAACTCTGATGAAGTCTTATGCTGCCAGTAATAATCAATCGAAGGCGTACCGAAAGCCCAAAGCGAATGAACCGGCTTCTATTCTATTGCCTTCCCCTACCTCACTGAGAAGGATTGCGGGTCTCCAACTCGCAGAAAAAGCAAGTGGAATGTCCGGGATTTTAAAATCAAGACCAGCGTGGGGTCTCAGGGCAAATTGGGTGTCGGCATCTTTAATCAATACGATGGTTGGTCCTATTCCTGCTAACCATTGCAGGCCGTCAGCACCATCAAACTCTTGATGGTAGGAATATAAAAAGGTCAATGCGGTACCACCGTCTTCAAAACCTAGGTCGAACTGGGCTGCATGGTTTTCTGCCAAGAAGTATTTACCACTCGGTCCTACAAAGGTAAAGCCGTCGCCAAGGTCTAATCCCAAACCTACGGCGCCGGTATACACCTGAGCGTTGGATGAAAGGTAGGTAGCGATTAAAATAACGGATAATAGAAATGTTTTTCTCATTTTAAGGTGTTTTAGGGTTGTGGTCCATTAGAAAAAGACCAGCTATTTAAAACCCTAAAGTATCCATATTGAGGCGTGCAAAAAATACCTGAAAACCACTATATTTTGATGAAAATCTTGAAAAACAGCTCATTTACAGCTATTTATCAAAAATAACTTCGAAAAGTTCATACCGTATTAAATCAAACCGTTCTCCATGGCAAACCGCACCATGGCCGCTGAATTGGGAACCTTCAACTTCTGCATCAAATTTCTGCGATGTGTCTCTACCGTTAGTGGACTGATAAAAAGTTCCTCAGCGATATCGTTAGTGCGTTTTCCTGCTGCGATGAGATTTAGGATATCTTTTTCCCTACGGGTAAGTTTGGGTAGCTGCACGAATTCTTGCGCGGCTGCCTCGGCCAATATGATTTGAATGGATTTATCGTAGTATACGCCCCCTCCAAATACTTGGTGAATGGCATTGGTCAGTTCGTTCGCTCCCACATTTTTGAGGAGATAGCCCTTGACCCCGTTATTAATCATTTTCGATACAATGCTGCCTTCATTATAAGTACTCAGCACTATGATTTTAGCATCTTTCCTTCGGTTCAAAATGGGCTGTACCATATCTACCCCATTGATGTCGGGCAGATTGACATCCAACAGAATCACATCCACGGCATTCGTGTCCAAATAGTTAAGCGTGCTCTGCCCATCCGTAAAACAATCTTTTATCAAAATGCCATCTTCGTCATCCAACAAAGACTTTAGTCCTTCGATGACCATGGGATGGTCGTCTACTATGAGTATTTCTATGGGGCTATGCGGCATCCAATTCAAAATGAATGTTTACGGTGGTCCCTTCCGCTTGAGCACTATGGAAATCCAATTTCCCTTTGAGGTAGGCCACTCTTGTTCTTAGATTCCCCAGTCCCATGCCTTTGGTTGTATTTGCAGTTAGGGCTTCTTCAGGTATACCCATACCATTGTCCTCGACCGTAATATGGATTTGATTTCCATTTCGAATGTATTGTATCAGCACTTCAGATGCCTTTGCATGCTTTATGGCATTGTTGATTAGCTCCTGAATAATCCTAAAGATGGTCACCTGTTGTGAAACGGGAATTCCCTTTTCTTGTCCATAGAACTGTAAAGTGACCGATGTACCTCCACCCGTCATATTACTGCAATAGTCTTTCAAAGCCGCTCTAAGTCCAAATTTGACCAATGTTTCTGGCATAAGGTTGCGGGCAATGGTCCTGAGTTCTTGTAGGGATGCGTCCAAATCATCCACTACCTTTTTCAATCGTTCTTTAGGGTATTCCTCGGGCTGGTCTTTATCAAGCCTAGAAAGATTTAGGCTTATCCCCGATAGTCTACCGCCCAAACCATCATGAAGGTCTATGGCTAAGCGTTTTCGCTCTTTTTCCTGACCTTCTATCATCGCAGAAAATATCTTGTTCTGCTGTTCTTGTTTCAACCTTTCGAGTTCAGCTTCCCGTATGCGCTGCTTACGTCTTACCTTTCGGAGTTTGTTCCTGTAAAACAAATAAGCTACGAACGCTGCAAATACTACGATGCCAATAACCAATGCCAACAAATACCCATTGGCACGCTGTCTTTCCAAAGCAAGTTCAGCCTTATCCTTCTCATTTTCCAATCGCAGTATTTGACTTTCTTTCTCAGCAGTCTGATATTGAATTTCAAGGTCATTTATCTTTTGAACTGTATTCTGGGTTTCGATACTGTCATAGATGTCCACTGCATCAACAAGGTCATGGTATGCCTTGCTGTAGTTATTGGCCGCTGCGGCATAGGCAGCTCTTTGATAATAGCCTTGAAAAACTGCGATTCCATTTTGGCGCAGCTCAGCGTTTCTGATATATAAATTGATGTGTTCCCTAGCTTTGTTGTGTTGGCCCATGGCACTGTAGACCTTGGCCATGCGTTGAAGAATCAAACCGTATTGTAAGGACAAGCTATCGTTTGGGATTAATGATAAGCTTTGCTTCAGTTCGGACAGGGCAGGCTCATATCTTTTCATCTCAAGGTCTAACTGACTCTTTTCAAGATGATAATGGAATGCATCATAGTTATTGGGGTTATCCGTCAGGTGCGATTTGGCTTCCTTGAAATAGCGTTCAGCCAATGCAATTGAATCCAAGCTTTTGAATACACTTGCCAGTTGTATAAGATTGAAGGTAAGTTCTGCTGGATTACTAAGCTGTTGGTATACCTCGCGGCCCAAAAGAAGGTTATTTCTTGCTTCGATATAGTCTCCTAGATTTATGTGCTTTACGCCAAGATTGGTATAAATATTCGCCAACTGGAAAGTATCCTTGATTTCCTTAACCATCGGAAGAACCTCGTACGTGATATCCAATTCCTTTTCATGCTGTCCCAGAAAACCATAGGTTATCCCCAGATTATACTTTCCAGAAGTCCATATCTTTTTTAATTCTGCGGAGGGTACCTCTGTCAACAATAGACTTGCCAAGGAATCTCCTTTTTGCAAGAACTCCAGTGCCAAGCTCGGCTTGGTATACATATGGGCCCTACCTATTAGAAAATTGGCATGTGCAATTCCCAAATCATAATTGATTTTTCGACTGAGTTGTAAAGCGTGGCGCCCGTACTGAAATGTTTTGGAAGAATCAATACCGTCATATCCTTTGGTGAGTGCACAAAGGATATCTACTTTTTCCCTTCCTTCTGCGGTTAGTGCCAGTAGTTGTTCGAGGCTGTCCAACCGTTTTTCATTCGGACGCTGTGCCGCCAGCGGAAGGACAAATACCATAGAATAGAGCAAAATCAGAATTCTTGACATCACCTTTTTTCCTAAAATATTCATTCCACCATGAACTTCAAAGCGTATACAGCGCTTAGTGGTAAAATATACTTGAAAACCATTAGGAAAAAATTCAGTGCTTGCGGCGAAGATGATTTTGAATCATCATTTTACAGTATACCTAAAATCGCTTCACCAGTCTAATTGAGTCTTCTTCAAGGCTACGATTGTTCTCCAAAATGAAAACGCTTTTAGCCTTTTCAACCTGCCGCTTTTATTTGGGTAATCGATTTTTTATGGTCGCAATTTGACCCATATGATTGGCCGAATGTTCCATCACATGATACCAGATATAATGGTAGTTGAGTCCCTCTTCTATGTCCGAAGCGAACCAATCGTCATCTTTGGTTTTAAGTTCCTTAAGGGTGATTTCACGAACCTCATCCCATAAGTCCAAATAATACGAGATGGGCTTTCCCTTAAGTATGTTTTTTACTTTTTCATTAAGTTCCCCTGCAATGCCCAATCGCGTTAGTTCTTCTTCCGTCCACTCCCTACCCAGCAAGGTAGCGGTTTGATAATACGATTCGGTGGATACCAAATGCATAATTAATGATCCTATGCTGTTGGCATTGGCATCATACAAGAAATCTGTTTGTGTTTGGTCCAAGTCTTTGACCTGTTGGCTAATTCTATCTTTTAAATCTTCCAACATGTAAACCATCCTACCGATGTTTGGCGAATAACCTTCCACCGATTTCAATTCCCCTTGGGCATTCAATAAGACAACGGACAGTAGCAGTAGTAAAGCGAGGACTTTTATTTTTAGGGATTTCATATTGCGGTTTTCAAATAGGATTCATGGATACAACTAAAATAAAGTATTTTTCTTCGGATATAAGGTTTAAATAAGTGGCGCATAAGTTGGTTACCCATGCCAAGATATGGATGGCTTTTGTATGCTACAGAATCAAAACCTTTGAAATTGTTTAGACATCATTTGAATTAAAGTTGTTTCTTCAAAGGAATTTGACCCTTTGTATTGTTACCCTTAATGAAAGGAAATTAAAGAGTACAGATGCCCGAGTAGTTCATAATCCATGAAAAAAACGAGAAAAATCATAAAAAAGATGTTAGTAACCCTATTAGCAGTTCTAGGCCTTGTGCTTGTTGTTGGACTTCTATTTGTAAATCTAAGTCCTCAGTTTGGCGGAAAAGCAACAAAAGCGCAATTGGCTTTCTATTCCAAATCCGAGAACCATCAAAACGGAAAGTTCATCAATCTTGATGGAATTAAAGCCGAAATGAGTAGTAGAGATATGCTCAAGGCCATTGGCAGCATGTTCAAAACAATCCCTAATGCAAAGCCAAAAAACATTGAAGTACAACAAATAGATTCTACCAAGCTTTCGGAATATAAAGCGGAAACCAGGTTCATTTGGTTTGGACATTCGGCCTTTCTGGTGCAGATAAAGGGCAAAAATCTTTTAATAGACCCCATGTTTGGTGATGTTCCGGCCCCTCATCCTTTGCTGGGCGGAAAACGATTTAGCAAAACATTGCCAATAGAAATTGAGCAATTGCCCAAGATTGATGCCGTTTTGATTTCTCATGACCATTATGACCATTTGGATTATGGCTCCATCAAAAGACTAAAACACAAAGTGGGTACATTCTTTACCCCTTTAGGAGTTGGAGCCCATTTAAGGAAATGGGGTATTCCAGACGATAAGATTGTCGAGTTGGATTGGTGGGAAGAAACGGTATTCGATGATTTAAATTTTACAAGCACCCCAGCCCAACACTTTTCAGGTCGAGGATTAACAGATAGGGACAAAACCCAATGGTGTTCCTGGGTAATTCAATCCGAAACCGAAAAAATATTCTTTAGCGGTGATAGTGGCTATGCGCCCCATTTCAAAGAAATTGGCAACAAATACGGACCCTTTGATTTTGCAATGATGGAATGTGGTCAGTACAATGAGTTATGGCACGAGGTGCACATGTTCCCTGAGGAAACAGCCCAAGCCGGGTTGGATGTAAAAGCAAAAAGAATAATGCCTATTCATTGGGGCGCTTTTAAGTTGGCTCCACATTCTTGGACAGACCCTATCCAAAGAGTCATTGATAAAGCTGAAGCACTAAACGTAACCTTGGTCATTCCGGAAATAGGAAAACCTACAGGGATACATGACACTTTACCTCAAGAAGACAAATGGTGGGATAACTTTTTAAATTAGGCAGATAGTTGAAGATTTCAAATTGGAAAACAAATCTTTTACTAATCCTAAAAATCTTGGGAGCTAACAACTTAACCCCCAAGAGATGACCTTTAATTTTCTTTTTCTTTTA
>ERZ1740062.344-NODE-344-length-28855-cov-4.655451_pt1 | contig 28855 bp, 21 predicted proteins | sample MGYA00581741_ERZ1740062 | MGnify/ENA primary metagenome ERZ1740062 (study PRJEB43018, sample SAMN04849747) | marine metagenome | isolation source: floating plastic debris | place: Pacific Ocean | collected 2008-09-01 | study: EMG produced TPA metagenomics assembly...
CGCCAAGGCAGGCTTCTAAAGAATTCATAGGATGGGAAAGGAATGTGCAGAAAAAAACCTACCGAAGTGTTGGGTCTTTTTTCTTTTATCATTTGAGGCACCAACATTAATTGATAGTCATGCACCCAAATGATATCATCTTCATCAGATTGTTCTATAATAACATCTGCGAATTTCTGGTTTACGGCTTTGTAGGTATCCCAAAAATCCAGTTCAAATTCAGAATATTCCAAAAAATAATGAAATAAGGGCCAAATGGTGCGGTTACTGAATCCGAAATAAAATCCGTCGATATCTTCGTTGGTAAGGCTGACTTTTGAACAACCGTGCTCCGCTAAGGCAGCATCGATTTTTGATTCCAAACTATTGGGAATTTCCTCCGCAGTAAGCCCAGACCACCCTATCCATAGGCTTTCGCTGCCTTTGTGTACCGATTTCATACCGGTGGCCAGACCTCCCACACTAGGAATGGCGTTTAGGCCGCCGTCACTAATTTGCAGTTGGACTGGCAGCCTATTGGAAATAATTATAGTTTTACTCATGAAAGCTCGTTATTAGGAAGAAAATGTAATAAAATTCCTATTTTTTCGATTTATGATTAGGTAAAATTCTTGAATTCAATCGATAATATATCCGATACCTATGGATAACCTAAATTACGGAATAATTGGAAACTGCCGAAGTGCGGCACTTATTTCCGATACCGGTTCGTTAGAGTGGTGTTGTTTGCCACAATTTGATTCTACTTCTGTGTTTGCCAAGCTTTTGGACGACAAAAAAGGCGGAAGTTTTGAAATCAAAGTCAAGTACAATTACGAAATACACCAAGAGTACCATCGCAATACCGCGATTCTGGTCACACGTTACTCCGATGGTGAAAATACCTTTGAGGTGCATGACTTTATGCCTCGGTATTATAAGTTGACGGGTAAGTACAATGCACCGCCAGAAATTGTTCGCTACATCAAGCACGTTTCTGGGGCACCGGTTTTCAGTGTGTTGTATGACCCGAAACTGGAATACGCCATGGGGCAAACCACGACATATGTCAAAAATGATTTTGTGGTAAGTCTTACGGATAAGAAAAAGTTTGATACCCTTTTTATGTATACTTCTTTTCCAAAACAAAAGATATTGGATGGTGAGGAAATCGTTTTGAGAGAAGACGGATATTTCTCGATATGCTACAACGAAAAGATTCTGAAACCGACCACAGAAAAAATGTCCTTGGAATTGGAGCGTACCAAAATTTATTGGTTGGATTGGGTAGACCGAACACCTACCTACAAACAATTCAACGATGAAATCATGCGGAGTGCTATCACGTTGAAGATGTTGACCTATGATAAAACGGGTGCGGTTTTGGCCGCAGCTACTACCTCCTTGCCGGAAACCATAGGTGAAGTGCGTAACTGGGATTATCGGTTTTGCTGGATTCGTGATGCCTCCATGGTCATCAAAGTGGTTTCAGAACTGGGTCATAAAAATTCCGCCAAGCGTTATTTGCAATTTATTATTGATTTGATGCCAGATAAGGATGAAAAACTCCAAATCATGTACGGTATCAACAAACAAAAAAGGCTTACGGAACAGACGCTTGAACATTTAGATGGTTACAAGGGTTCCAAACCGGTTCGTATTGGAAATGCTGCATACAAACAAAAACAAAATGACATTTATGGCATTTTGATGGATGTGATTTACGAGCAGTTGGTGAAGTTCAGTAACGATATCGAAAATGGTGAAGAACTTTGGAGTATCACCAAAGGAATTGTTTGGATTGTAGAGAAACACTGGCAAGAGCCTGACAAGGGTATTTGGGAATTCCGTGGGGAAGACCAACATTTTACTTTCTCCAAAGTACTCTGTTGGGTGGCGATTGACCGCGCTATCAAAGTAGCCCAGATTTTTGGGAAGTCTCGCAAAATCGAAAAATGGACTACCCTTGAACAAGAAATCAAGAATGATATTTTAACCCATGCTTGGAATCCTGAGGTGAATGCGTTTGTGCAATCATATGGTTCTAACCATTTGGATGCCTCTGTCTTGCTGATGGAATCTTATGGCTTTATTCATGCCAAAGACCCGAAGTTCGTGAGCACGGTTTATGCGATTGAACAAGAATTGAGCAATGACGGTTTGTTGTACCGCTACAAAAATGAAGATGACTTTGGATTGCCGTCCTCTTCATTTACTATTTGTACGTTCTGGTTCATCAACAGCTTGTTCAAAATAGGCGAGGAGGATAAGGCGCTAGCCCATTTTGAACAATTATTAAGCTACAGCAACCACTTGGGTCTATTTAGTGAAGACATCGATTTCAAGACCAAACGCTTGCTTGGAAATTTCCCTCAAGCGTACTCGCATTTGGCCTTGATTGAATGTGCTATCAATTTCTCCCGTAAGCGCAGTGAGGAAAAGATATTGGAGTCCATAAGCTAGTAACATTCGACATCACCACGGTAGTAGCGACCGCCATTTAAATACACCCCGTCGTTGTAGGTGCATTTTAAACTTTCGTACTCGCCGTCGTTATAGTTGAGCTGTAGGTAGATGTCTCCATCATCCTCTAGGATTTCATAGGTTCCATGTCCTTTGGCGTTCTTTTGGTAAGGGTCCCAGTTGGGGTCTGGAAAATTTAAATAGCTCCCTCCGTAAAAGGTAAATAGTCCATTGGGACAGAGATTGATAATCCTTTTTCGTTCGTACCCACCGCCACCAGGAGTATTGGAGTAGTAGCTTTCCATGTAGGTTAATTTGTAGCCTACCAATTCCTCTTGGGCTGCCTGAGTATTTTTGGATTGATTTCCAACAGCCGAAATCTTGGTGCTGGGTTGTTTAAACCCAATGGACTTGGCAATCTCTTGAGCTAACTCATCCGTTCGTTTGGAATACAAATTACCGTTTATCAGGGATAGTACTGCTACACCCAAGCCGTAGGGATTGGTCATTGCAATCAACTTTGCCTTAACGGATTTTCCTTCAAGACTTCCGATATAGTGGCCTTCAACGGTATCTTTTCCATTATTGGAAAGTTTCCCTTCCAAACTTAGGGATATAGCCCCGTCGGATAATCCGTGTTTCATTTTAGAGGATTGTTCTTCTAGGGTGTTGGCCGGGTGGAATAGCAAGATAACCAGGCCAGCTTCTTTACTTGAGGCCATCAGAAAGGCCTCTTCCAACTCTTGTCCGACCCAATTTTTTGGGATGTCAAAAGAAACACCTTCTTCAGCGTAGGCCACATGCCCCGTCAACTGTGCTTTTCCAAAATGCACAGCCAACAGAGCAAATAGAAATAGGAGAACTTTCATCTTATTCCGTTTCAAAGTCTATTTTGGCCTCAATATTGGACAGAATGGTTTGGGTATAATTGCCTTTTGCCGTCAAATTGATTTTGATGCGACGTTTGGAAAACACCCGAACTGTGACTTTTTCGGTATTGTCAATCAACACGACCCGAACCAATTCACCCCAACTCCAAGCTGAGGTCTTGGCTTTGCCGATAATCATGTAAGTAGCATCGTCAATTTTTTCAGAGGATTCCAGAATCAACCCGGCATCGGTTACGGCTTCCCTAGCAAATTTTACCAAAGATTTGTAGGGGGCTTGATACGTTCTGGATTCCCCCGAATGTAAGGGGGCACTTCTAATTTTATTGATTCCATTTTGTTGGCTAAAACCTGTGTTTGCCCCTAAAATCAGTAGTAAGGCGAATACGAATGCATTTTTTGTCATTGTGTTTGTTTTGAGGAACGGTTTCTCACCGTTCGTTATAGAATTGATTTTTAATAAAGTTTGTTATGGTTTACATTCTCCGTTGGCAATCATGCGTAGGGTAGGATTGAAGCTGTTGTCAAAAACTTCAATCTCTTTTCGTTCGTTTGAAGCAATGCTTGCATAGTTGGATAAGGAGCAGAAATCTGTCAGCTGGAAATTCTCGGATATTTCAAAAATGCCCCCAACCGAGGTCAATTGCTCAAGACCCTGAAGCGCAACTAAGGGTAGATTTCGTTTTAGTGTAAAATCGGTCTCAACACTGCTCAAATTTTTAAATAGAATGAGTTCCAATACGTCATTTCGAGAAATACTGATACTCTCGGCTGTGGTGAGCTGTTCCAGATTTAAAATGGTCAGCTTACCGTGATTTCCAATAGAGAGCTTATTACATTCCTCTAGGTTTTGAAAAGCTGTTAACTCTTTGATTGACGATTCGGATATCGTCAGGTTATTCATAGACACAAGGGAGTTGAAGGCATCGAATTCAGCTAGTTGTAAATTGGAGGTGATGAAAACACTATCCAATGATGTAACCTTATTGAAGCCAGCTACTTCTTGTAATTGGAGATTGAAACCTATGGAAACAAAATTCACTTTCTCCAGATTCGCAAAGCCTTCTATTTTTTGAAGTCCAGTATTGGAACCAATAGTCATAGACCGAACAGATTCCAACTTGTCAAAACCCCTGATTGTAGCAAGACCGTTTTCTTCGATTTCCAAGCTGTTCTCCACTGAAATAAGGTTTTGAAATCCAACAATTTCATTTAAGTTGTTGTTGTCATAAATTTCAAGATTGGATGTTGATTGAAGATTATTAAGGCCCGATATATCAGTGAGACTTAGGTTTTCACTAATGCCGATGCCTTCACCAACTACTTCTAAAGCCAAAAATGTGTCTAAGTTGGTTATACTATTACACTCATTAATGTAGAGCGATTCCTGTATCACCTTGGTGTTTTGAAAAATGTCAATACTCCTCAAAGCGGTATTTCTAGAGAAGGAAACGGAATTCAATGTTTCCCCTACGTTTTGAATACCGTCAATAGAAGTCAATACTTCATTAAAACCAATCGAAATGCTTCCATTCCATGTACTAACCCGTGATAAGCTATCAAGATTTTGGAGTAACGGATTATTGTCAACGAATAAGTCACCTCCAACCTGAATTAGATTTGCCAGTCCATCAACATTGAACAAAGTGGTTTCGAAAATAAAGAGCCCGCCATCGATTTTATTAAGGTCAACCAAGCTGGTAATATCCAGACCGCCGTTGGTAATCAATAGATTTCCAGATACGCGGCTATAGCCTTCTCTAACGAAATCATCAATTTTCTGCTGGTTACTGAGATTGGCATCACCTTCAAATACCTTTTCATAAATGGTGAATCCGCTGAGGTCGGAAGTACTTTCTCCTTCTTTCCCATCTTTGGAAACCACTTGCCAGAAATATTCAACACCGGTTTCCAATCGCTCGATGACCAAGCTGTCTATGGCTAATCCTTCACCAACAGATTCTAAGTTTGTAGGGTCTGTGCCCAATAAAACATCATAAGAAAGGGCATCTCCATCGTCGTCATTACCTTCCCAGCGCAAGACCACATCCAAAAACTGGTTGACAGTTTCATCGTTTTCTGGAGCGTTTATGGTTACCTTTTCCGGAGGAGTGTTGTCTTCCTCTTTGGGTTCTTCACGAGTTGGGTCTTCAGGCTCTTGCTGGTTCAAAATGGGTTCCATAGCGTCTTCTTTGCTGCAAGAAGTCAAATGAAACAAACTGGTCGCTAGTGCGACAAATAGAAGTGTCTTTTTCATGGTTGTTAGTTTTGAAATTTGGCTGGGACTAAAATCTTTACGGCATTGGTAGTGCCGCGACCACTGGCTCCTTCGTTACCTGCTACAACGATGATACCACCGCCTCCTCTTAGTATGTTGGAAGTATAGGGGACACAACGGGCGTCATTCACCCCGTAGCCCAGATTTTCGTTTGATAGAATCCACTCTTTTCCATCAGTAGAATACCACAAATCGAAGATGGGATTTCCATTTGATGGGGTAGAACCACTAAAGAGCCAAAGCTTATCATCGAATACGGTTACGCTGTGTTGTCTTCTGTTTCCGAAAGCCGCAGTGTCGGTTTCCAAGGTCCAAGTCAAACCATCCGTAGAGCTATAAACAGTATCATTTCCACTGGCGATTTTCCATATTTTGTTTTGGAAAACGACTACGTCAAAAGCATTTCCAGTACCAAAATTGGCGCTATCCGTAACCAAAGTCCAGTTTATGCCATCTGCAGATTTCCAGACTTCGGTTCGGCTGATGTCATTGGCTGCGTTGCGACCTCCGATAAGCCACATTTGATTGTCGTAAACAACCACGCGATGTCCGTAACGTGGTGCAAAAGCAGCACTGGCATTTTCTTGTACCCAAGTATCTCCATCTTCGCTGCTCCAGATGTCATTGAGCTCGTTGCCTGTAGTATAGGCACTGTTTCCACCGATAATCCAGATTTTGTTATTGAAGACTACTGTGCCGTGCCATAGTCGGGGCGTAAATTTGGTACCTGAATCCAATGGGGTCCAATTCCTTCCAGTATCGGAAACACATACTTCGTCAAATCGAGTTCCGCCGAAGCTTCTACCGCCGCCAATTAAATAGAGTTTTTCATTGAACCAGACCAGTCCGTGGTTGTCTCGGGCTTCAAAAGGCGGCATTTCAACATAGTCAAAAAGCGCAGTCTCTTCCGCCGTTCGGTAAGTAAAGGTTTCAGAGGTGCTCGAAAGTCCTTGCGCATCTTTGGCGACAACATACCAAGATATCATGGCATCTTGACTAGGACTTTGGTCAAAAACCAAATTGGTTTCGGACAGGTTTTCCGCTAACAAAACAAAATCATTTCCGAGACCCAGTAATCCATTGTAGTTGACGTAAACGTCATACGAAATGGCATCGTTCTCAGCATCTACAGCGGGTTCCCATTCAAATGTGACTTCGCCACTTTGGATACTATTGTTCTCGGGTTGGGTAAGTGCACCTATTTCAGGAGCAGAGTTGGCCTGTGCAGCGATGTTGAATTGAAAATTTGAAGTAGTGGTTAACCCTTCATCATCCGCTGCTGTTACCGAACCTTGATAGGCACTATCAAAATCCAAATTGGTAAGTTGATAGGTTCTTGTGCTTAAGTTTTCGGCAACTTGATTGCCATCTAAGGATACACTATAAGTCACAGTATTGTCCTCTGGGTCGGACGCTTCGGTCCACTCCAGATTCACGCTATTCTCATCAACTGTTGCGGTGACGGTAAAAGCCGTTGGGGGTTGGTTCTCTGTTACTGGAGTGCCTTCATCTTTTGAACAACTAAAAATGAGAAGCATCCCCAGTAATACGATTGCATTTTTCATTTGTGCGAGGTTTATGGTTACGCTTGCAAGATGGAAAATGTGGGTAGGGGAGAAATCGGTTGATTATTGTATTTGAAGAGGTTAGGGTAAACCCTAGGTTTTGGAGGTTTAGGAAATCAGCCCGGCATTCATCGCAGATTTAATGAGCCCTGCAGTGTTTTTTACACCAAATTTGGATAGAAGATTAGTGCGATGGCTTTCAACAGTTTTGATGCTTACAAACAGCTTGTCCGCAATCTCACCATTGGTATATTCTTCAGAAATGAATTGCAGCACTTCTTTTTCACGTCGCGTGAGCTTGGGAATACTGGTTTTGGGTTTGGGAGTGCCTAGGGAATCCTCCAATAAGATGTTTTCAACGGTTCTCGGCAGATACCGTTCTCCCGAATGCACCTTTCTTATCGCGGTGATGAGTTCCTCTTTTGAAGTGTTTTTTAGCAGATAGCTTTTTGCTCCGTTTCGCAGCATGTTTTTGATGAAACTACTTTCATTGTAGTTGGATACGGCCACAATTTGAAGGTCTGGATAGGTGTTGGACAATTCGGCGCAGAGTTCGATGCCGTTGGCGTTTTTTAAATTGATGTCCAACAAGAGTACATTAGGGCGTTGTTTTTCCAAAGCTTCTAGGCAATTGGCATGATGGGTCCAACACCCCGTTACTTCAATTTCTTCGGTTTGCGATAGCATGGTGGCTAAGCCTTCTAAAATCATTTCATGGTCATCCAAAATACCTACGGAAATTGCCATGAACTAACTGTTTTTGGGAAGGGTTATGGTGAACGTACTGCCTTCACCAGAAGATTCAATATTCAGATTGCCTTTTAAAAAGGCCACACGAGAAGCGATGTTTTGCAACCCGATGCCATTTTTGGAAATCTTAGTGTCAAAACCTTTGCCGTCGTCCTCAATGACCAGTTCGGTGTGTTCTTCGGTATGGTTTAGTTGGATAAGGGTTTCTTTCGCTTCGGCATGTTTGATGATGTTGTTGAGCAATTCTTGTACGATGCGGTACAAAGCGGTTGCTTGGTCAGAAGAAAAATGGGGCATATCACCAAAGGTCTCAAAATCAATTTGAACGCTATGGGTAGATTGCATTTTGGAGGCATACTGTTTGATGGCTTCCGTCAAATTGAAGTTTTGGAGTGAGGGTGGCGCCAGGTTATGGGAAATGCGCCGCACCTGGTCTATGGCGTTGTCCAGCATTTTCAGGGCTTGGTCCAAACCTTCGTGGGTTACTTTGGGTAATTTCCTTTTGTCCACACCATCAATTTTGAATTTGATAACGGAAAGGTCGCCATTGATACCGTCATGGAGGTCTTGGGCGAGGCGTACCCGTTCTTTTTCTTCCCCGGATACCAAGGCTTCCAAACGAACCACCTCTTGTCGTGATTTTAAACTAACGATTTCTTGTTCTTTTCTTTTCTGACGTTCTTTATTCGTCCAGAAAGAAGCACCCAGAAGTAGTGCTAGAATGCCCCCCAAACCGACCCAGATAGCAATTTGACGTTGTTTTTGCGCTAAATCAAGCTCTTGTTCTTTTATGGTTACCTGCTGTTCAGCAATTGCTCTTTCTTTTTTTTCGGTTTCGTACTTCTTTTCAGAATCTATTAGGATTTCCCTTTTTTCTTTAGCTAAAACTGAATCTTTTAAAGCTTCCCATTTTAGTCGAACGTTATACGCTGTATTATAATTCCCAAGGGATGCTTCGTACTCTGCCCAGAGATTAAAGTTTTTCATCCCCAAAGTGGGGTCAGGGTGAAATTGGTATAAACTATCGAAAACTGCGAAGGTCTTGACGGCTTTTCTTTTCTTTCCCAGTGCATACTCCATACGCGCAATCATGGCCGTGGTCTCCATAATATCTTCCACAAAACTCATTTCTTTAGCGATAGTATTGGCCTTTCGGTAATTTTCTAAGGCGTTCTCAAATTGTCTCTGCTCAGCGTGGTAAGATCCATTGAGATAGTTTAGGGAATAGCAGCTGGATGGATTACCATCTAAAGCGCATAAGGAATCAACTCGTTGCATGTATTCATGAAACATTTCGATATCGGAATTGTCTAAAGCGTAAGAAGCCAAATTTGACGTGGCGTAATCAAATACTATTTCCGTTTTGGACTTCTTACTGCTTTCATAAGCTTTTATCAGATATTCTAGACCCTTTTCTTCAAAGCCTGAGTTCATATAGGTACGAGACAGGTTGTAGTAGATAGTACATACTTCCTTATCATTACTTTCCACTTGGCTAATGGCCTTTAAATAGTATGCTATCTCTTTTTCTTTGTCCAGAAGATTGCCGTACATCAGGGCCATATTGCAATACACGAAAGATTTAATGATGGAATCATTATTCTTGTCCAGTGCGTCCAAAGCGCCTTGATAATAGTAATTGGCGGAGTCTAAGTTCGCCTGGTAAAAATGACAGGCACCCATATTATTATACGCCTCCGCAAGTCTATAACCATTTGTTGATTCTGAAAATACTGCAGTTTTTTTGGAGTATTTCAAGACTGAGTCGATGTTTATGCTCTGGTACAACCTTGAAATGGACATCAAGTTGTCTACTTTGGCGCTGTCACTAATTTCTAACAGTAGTAACTGTTTGAGACTATCAATTTGTTTTTTTTGAGCAGATAGATTTGTGTTAAACAGCAGTAAAACAAAAACCAAAAGCTTGGAAAACAGATGAGGTTTTTTAAGGTTGGTTTGTAGCATACTGTAAAAGTATAGACCCTTCAAGATACATATTTCAGCAATTGAATGGAATTGGCCAACCTAGGGTAAACCCTGATTTATGAAATATGTTCTGCCAGTTTGGTGATTTTATGGAGTAATTTTTCTAAATGGGTAAGCTCCGTAAACGGATTCATCAGCGTAGTGCGGAGGTATTGAATTCCGTATAGTTTGGTCTGTACCAAATAAAACTCGCCTTCTTCCAAAAGTTGTTGTCGAATTTGGGCATTGATTGCGCTTAGTTGTTCATCTTCAACTCCCTTCGCTATCCAACGAAAACAAAGAATATTGGACATCGGTTCAGTCCCTAATTCAAACTGTGGATGATTTTTCAGCAGTTGGGCAAAGTCTTTCGCCAAATCATATTGTCTCGTAACGTACTCATCAAAAAGCGCTTCCCCATAAAACTTTAAAAGCGCGAACCAGTGCAAGCACATCATGGTTTTGGTACATTCAAAGGTGCGGCGGCCACTGTTGTACCATTCATCTTCAGTGGTTTGGTCCAATAAATAGTCGGCATTTAAGCTGAAGGTATGTTCAGCATGCATTTTGTTTTTGAACACTAAAGCTGTGGTAATGGTGGGCATAAGCATCATCTTATGTCCGTCCAGTACAATGGAATCAGATAATTCAGTGCCTTTTAAAAGGCCTTTGTACTTTTCAGAAAAGATAGCTGCCACACCATGAGCGCCATCAACATGAAACCAGATATCATTCTTCTGGGCAAATGCCCCAATTGATTTCAAATCATCATAGGCCCCTGTTGCTGTTGAAGGTGCGCTGCCCACAATAGCGAAAACCTGGATGCCTTTCTCCGTAGTTTCTCGATACAAAACCTCCATTTGTTCGATATCCATGGTGAAATCCGCTTTAGCCGGCACTTTGACAATGCCTTGTTCGCCTAACCCCATAATTTTAGCGGCGCGGTCAACGCAATAATGCGCTTCTTCACATACCATTATGGCTAGCGGTTTCGTGTGCCCTTCGTTCCAAACATCATGTTTTACTTTGGCTTTCCGGGCAGAAAGTAGGGCGGTTAAATTCGCCAAGGTACCTCCCGAGGTCAAAAATCCACCAACTTTGTCACCGTATCCGAATTTTTCACCGAGTCGTTCAATGATAATACGTTCTATGGCGTTTGGAGACATCCCCATTTCATATACCGCCATCCCATTGTTCAACAGATTGCTGAGCATTCCGGTAAGTACGGTGAGCGGTGCAGTAACACCAACTTGGTGCCCTATATACTTGGGGTGGTGGGTATGGGTGGTTCTTTTTAAAATTTCAGGAAAGAAATCATTCGTATCGCCCGAATTCATGAACGAACGCCAAAACTCCAATTCTTTTTCCGGTGGATTCCAACGGAGCACATGGTCTTTCTTTTCAGATAAAACATTCTCCAAATGGTTTTGGATTAAGGCACCAAGCGCTTGGAGTTGCGCCTCAAAAGCATCTGCATCGAAGACACGGTTCAACAGGGATGATTTCATGATTTAAAGGTAATCCAATCCCAATGATTTTAGTGGAACCTATGGAGGTGATATTACCCTTTTTAATGAAACTCCATAGTTTCCAATAGTTCTAAAAGAATTGCTTTCTGGCCTTCATTATGATAAAACAAGTCAATGCAAAAGGCATATTCGTTGATTTCCTTGAAATAGGAAACTATTTTTCGGTTTTTGCCTCCCATTATAGCAAAGGCTACGCTTGCTGGAGCGCTTTCTTGCGTCTCTACTCCGTGATACTCCAGAAAGGATTCTCTGCCAATCATTGCCTCATGTTTCTGATTGAAATCATAGTTAGGCGGATGAAGGTTGGAGAATTGATTGATGTACTGGATTAACGATTCTTTTTCTAAACGATGCGAACTAAAGAAGAGTTGAAATTCTGGACCAAATTGCTCTTCTTTTGTTTTCTGTTGCATGGCAGCCTGAAAATCTTCAAAATTTACGTTATCATCATGAAGCACGGCTTCCATGGTAACTTCTTCGACTTTTGAATAAATGGCCAATAGGTTTTGGTCTTCTCCGGGGTCTTCAATGAGGTTTTCGTATGGAGGTATTTCAGCATCAGTTTCTGAAGGTGTCACATTATCTTGTTGGGATAATACAATGAACTCATCGCAAAATGAAATCCGGAATTTGAAAAAGTCATTGCAGTAGGTACTGTCTTCTACCACTCCATAGTCGAAAAGTACTTTTTCTTTCTGAATGGATTCTGGAGGAGCTGTGACATCACAGCTGATTATTGTGCTTTGAAGCAAAACAAGTAGAGATGATAGAACAAAGGGCCTTATACAGAATCTCATTTGAATTCATTTTTATGTGTGATGAAAGTACTCGATAAGGTCACCTTTTGTAACCCTGTTTTCCGTGAAAAACAAAACTTGCTCTTTAATTACTTGAAATCATAATTTTGAAGATAGAATATGGTCGATTCAAAAGATTTTTTATCGAATTTGTTCAAGTGAATTTTTGTTCCATTACTTCAAGAGTTAATATCGCAGCTTAAATCCTTATGATGAAAAATTTAAAATTACTTCTGCTAGTTCTATTACCTTTTCAGGTATTATTTACCCAAACGAAATACGAAAAAGGATATATGATTACTGATTCTGGTGACAGTATTTCTTGCTACATAAAAAACTACAAATGGTTGAATTCTCCATCTAACATCATTTTCAAGAAAACCACTAGTGGAAACGAGCAGATAATGAATGCTTCGGAAATCAAACTATTTCAAATAGAAGGATATTCTAAATACTTGAAAATTAATGATAGCTTATCAATTACTGATAGATTTAACAGTTATAAAGAATTGAATTCAACACCCAAAAGGTTCTTCGCAGAAGTTTTTGTTAAACAGTTGATTTCCGGGAAAGTGTCCTTATATGAATATCGAGGTGCTAATGGTTCAGTTTATTTGTTGCAAATGGGAAACAGCAAACCAATACCACTGGATTACAAGGAATATTTAGATACCAATTCAAACCAAATTCTGAAGAATAATATTTTTCGAAGACAGGTTTTAAAGATGTTGGGACCTGATAACGATAATGTTATTCAGACTTTGGAGTACAGAGAAAAAGACTTGGCAAATTATATAAGAAAATTCAACGCTAGAAATGGTAATTATTTAACCGCTCAAGAGGAGGTAGTTAAAGATAGAAAAGCAACATTCTTACTTCACGCTGTCGGAGGTGTAATGCAATATCAGCTTGCTACAACTTTATCAAGCCGAGAAGCAACTTTTGAGGATAAACTTTCTCCTAGGTTTGGTCTAGAGTTGGAATCAATATTACCCATTAACAACAACGAATTTGCAGTTTTTCTTTATGGTCAGTATTCATCATATTCGTCCGGAGTTTCGGTCAATCTCAATGGTGTTGAAACCAATGCGGGGGAAGTCGAGTTTAATCAGTTAACTACGGGTTTAGGATTACGGTATTATTTGTTTTTAAATCAAAACCATAGTATAGTCTTTAATGGTGGTGGTAATCTTGATTTTAATATGAATGGAACATATAGTGGCAGAAATGATTTTAGGACTACCCTCAATACCATAGAAGATTCGGGTTTTAGTACGTTTTTTGGGATTGGTTATAGTTTAAAACAAAAAGTTCGTCTATCTGCCAACTACTTTCTGCCTACGGAGTTTGATTCTGGACAGGATTCAGAACTAAAACGTTTGTCAGTGGAACTGGCAATAAGAATCTTTTAAAATCAAAAAACCGCCCCTAAAGGCGGTTTTTGGCAAAGCTTTGTTTCAATGTTCAATTAGTCGAACGTATATCCGTTATCGGCTGCAACCTTGTCTGCAATTTGTTTGCGCAAAGCCACAACATTCGGATAATTGGTGTATTTCGTAAAACGCTTCAAGCCCATTAACATCATACGTTGCTCATCACCTTCAGCAAAAGAAACAATAGCTTCTTTCCCTTTTTGGTTAACGATTTCAACAGCACGATATAAGTATAATTTAGACATCGCGATTTGAGCTTCTTGCGAACCTTCACCAAAACGTTTGGCGTTTTTCTCTGTTCTTAAAATTGCCGATTCTGCAAGATAAACCTGAATAAGGATATCAGATGCGGCCATTAGCAGCATTTGATGTTTCTCCAAATCTGGTCCAAATTTCTGTACTGCGCTACCAGCTACCATCAAGAACACTTTCTTGAGACGTTTTACCAAATCTTTTTCTTCAGCAAATAGTTCAGAAAAGTCAGGCGCATCAAAAGAAGGGATACCCATAAGTTCTTCTCCAACTGCCGTGGCAGGGCCCAATAAGTCTACATGACCCTTCATGGCTTTTTTGACCAACATTCCTACCGCTAGCATGCGGTTGATTTCGTTGGTTCCTTCATAGATTCGTGAAATACGTGCATCTCTCCAAGCAGACTCCATAGGTGTGTCGGCGCTAAAGCCCATTCCACCAAAAATCTGGATACCCTCATCACTGGTATGCTGTACGTGTTCTGAAACCGCAACTTTTAGGATAGAGCACTCAATAGCATATTCTTCTACACCTTTAAGTTCTGCCTCCTGATGGGTGTTGCCTTCTTCTTCACGAATGGCGATACGGTCTTCAATATTTTTGGCCGCACGGTAGCATGCTGCTTCATCCACATAAGCGTTGGTGGCCATGTCGGCAATCTTAGCCTTGATGGCACCGAAGTTCATGATAGGGGTCTTGAACTGAATGCGCTCGTTGGCATATTTGGTAGCTTCATTGATAACACGACGTTGGGCTTCCAAACAAGCTGCTGCCAATTTAATACGTCCTACGTTCAAGGCATTCATGGCGATTTTAAAACCATTCCCTCTTTCTGAAAGCATGTTTTCAACCGGTACTTTGGTCTCGTTAAAAAAGACTTGACGGGTAGAGGAGGAGTGGATACCCAATTTCTTTTCTTCGTCACCTAAGGTGATGCCATTGGATGGGTCATTCTCAACAATAAATCCGGTAATGTTTTTGTCGTCTTCGATTCGTGCGAAAACAATAAAAAGATTACAGAAACCTGCGTTGGAAATCCACATTTTCTGACCGGTAATGCTATAATGTTTTCCATCTTCGGAAAGTACCGCTTTGGTCTTCCCTGAATTGGCGTCGGAACCTGCTCCAGGTTCTGTTAAACAATAGGCACCAAACCATTCTCCAGAAGCCAACTTGGGAACATACTTTAATTTTTGTTCTTCAGTACCATACAAGGTGATAGGCATGGTACCAATTCCGGTATGTGCTCCAAAAGCTGTACTAAAAGAACCCGTGGCACCGGAAATGTAGTCGCAAACCAACATGGTTGATACGAAGCCCATTCCCATTCCACCATACGATTCTGGAACCGCAACGCTTAAAAGACCAAGTTCTCCAGCCTTACGCATGGTTTCCTCAGTGTAGGCATAGTCCTTTTTTTCAAAGCGTTCCCAATGGGCCCAAAGTTCTCTGTCGACGAACTCCTTGGTGCTGTCACGCATCATTTTCTGTTCTTCGCTCAGGTCTTCCAAAGTGAAGACATCTTCACAATCTGTCTCCTAGACCAAAAACTGACCTCCACGGATGATATCTCTTGTTAGTGTTTCAGTACTCAAGTCATTATACTATTAGTATTAAGTAAAGCGTATAGAGTGTATTGCGATTTGGCTACCTACTCAATACTAAAATCTTTTTCTAATTCAGGAATTCAAATACTCCAGCAGCGCCTTGCCCCGTTCCGACGCACATGGTTACCATGCCATGTTTGCCTTGCATATTTCTTTTGCGCATTTCATCAAACAACTGCACGGATAATTTCGCTCCAGTACATCCTAAAGGATGCCCAAGGGCAATGGCCCCACCATTGACATTAATGATATCAGGATTCAACCCCAATTCTCGAATCACGGCAAGGGATTGTGAGGCAAAGGCTTCATTTAGTTCTATAAGCTCCACGTCATCTTGTTTCAAACCTCCTTGCTTAAGGGCTTTGGGAACGGCTTTTACGGGTCCAATACCCATGATTCGTGGTTCTACCCCAGCTGCCGCGTAGCTCACTAATCGGGCTACGGGTTCAAGATTCAATTCTTTCACCAATTCTTCGCTCATAACCATAACGAACGCGGCACCATCGCTGGTCTGAGAAGAATTCCCTGCAGTCACACTTCCGTTAGCTGCAAAAACAGGACGTAATTTGGCTAAAGCTTCGATAGAAGTCCCTTTACGAGGCCCCTCATCTTTGTGAATTTTAAATGTTCTAGTTGCTTTTTTTCCATTGGCATCGATGTACGTTTCCTCTACATCAATGGGAACAATTTGGTCTTGGAAACGATCTTCAGCCAATGCTTTTAAAGCTTTCATATGTGACTGATAAGCAAATTCGTCTTGGTCTTCTCGGGACACCTTAAACTGTTCCGCAACGGCTTCCGCAGTATTTCCCATGCCCCAGTAGTAATCTTCGTGACCAGAATTTACCAAGTCATAGTTTAATTCGGTTTTAAAACCGGTCATGGGCACGGAGCTCATGCTTTCAACCCCACCGGCGATAATACAATCGGCCATTCCAGCTTGGATTTTTGCCGTGGCAATACCTATGGTTTCCAATCCAGAAGAACAGAAACGATTGACGGTGACACCTGGAACATCAACAATATCCAGTCCCATCAAAGAAATCAAACGTGCCATGTTCAAACCTTGTGAACCTTCTGGCATGGCATTTCCTACAATGACATCATCGATACGTTTCTTATCAAAATCAGGAAGCTGTCCCACTAAATGTTCGATGGTTTCAGCGGCCAATTCGTCGGCACGTTTAAAACGGAAACCTCCTTTTTTGGACTTTCCGACTGCGGTTCTATATCCTTTTACTATATATGCTGTTCTCATGTTCTAGATGTTAGATTTTAGACGTGAGATTTTAGATGTGAATGTGCTCACTTGTTAAACTTTTTGATAAATGAATAATTGATTTTTTGGACTTCTTTAAGTTGGTGAATTATAGGGGTTACCCGACTTTCTTCCACTAGTCCTAAACGTGATGATAACATTAATTGTGTCATCAATTCATTGGAAGAGCCACTAGCGATACCTAGAAAATTTTTAAACTCTCCATTTGTATTTCTTCCGGCGCCCTCCGCTATATTAGAAGCAATTGAAACTGCACTTCTTCTAATTTGACTTTTAAGGCCATATCGCTCCTCTTTCGGAAACTTTTTGGAAAGCTTGTAAACAGCTTCTGCAATATTCATTGCCTTTTGCCAAATAATAAGTTCTTGAAAATTATGCATCTTCTAATATCTAAAATCTGATATCTAATATCTTTTGATTCATTAATTGCGAAGTGGTTTTCCCGTTTTCAACATATGTTGGATGCGCTCCAATGTTTTTCTTTCTGTACAAAGCGACAAAAATGCTTCTCGTTCAATATCCAACAAGTATTGTTCGGATACGTAGCTAGGCTCTGATAAATCACCACCTGCCATTACGTAGGCGAGTTTATTGGCAATCTTTTTGTCGTGCTCACTGATGTAGCGACTGGCCTCCATGGAATCTGTTCCCACGAGGAACATACCGAGTGCCTGTTTGCCAAGTACTTTTACGTCTTTGCGTGCAGGGGGTCGAGTGTAACCCGCTTCAGCCATCAATTTCGCATGTGCCTTGGCTGTAGCAATTTGTCGGTCTTTGTTTACGACAATTACATCTTTCCCTTTTTGAAGAATACCCAAATCAAAGGCTTCGTAAGCTGAAGTAGATACTTTGGCCATACCAATAGTTAGAAAGTATTCTTGCAAAATATTGAGTTCAACGTCACCTTTTCGGAAGGAATCCGATGCTCTTAAAGCAAACTCCTTGGAGCCGCCTCCACCGGGAATCACACCTACGCCAAATTCTACCAAACCAATGTAGGTCTCAGCTGCGGCTACCACTTTGTCAGCGTGTAAGGATAACTCACATCCACCACCCAAACACATTCCATGTGGCGCAGCCACGGTGGGAATGGAAGAGTAACGCATGCGCATTACGGTATCTTGAAAGGCTTTAATCGCCATATTCAGCTCGTCATATTCTTGCTCGACGGCCATCATGAATATCATGCCAATATTAGCTCCCACGGAGAAGTTGGCAGCTTGGTTTCCAACAACGAGTCCTTGAAAGTCTTTTTCCGCTAGGTCGATTCCTTTATTCAGCCCCGCGATGACATCTCCACCAATGGTATTCATTTTGGATTGGAATTCCACATTCAGGATTCCATCACCCAAATCTTCGATAACCACACCGCTGTTTTTGAAAACTTCTTTGGTTTTGCGGATGTTATCCAATATGATAAAGGCATCTTGTCCAGGAATCTAGGCGGCCTCTTTCTTCGGAATGTCGTAACAATAGGTAGCACCTTCTTTCACGGAATAGAAAGAAGTAGCACCAGCGGCTTTCATTTCATGTACCCAATCCGCTGCCTTTTGACCCTCAGCTTCAATAAACTCTAGTCCTTTTTCCAGTCCGACGGCATCCCAAATTTGGAAAGGTCCGTGCTCCCAACCGAATCCTGCTTTCATGGCATCATCAATTTTGTAGAGCTCGTCCGTGATTTCGGGAATACGATGCGAGACGTAGGCAAACAACTGCCCGAAGCTTTTTCGGTAGAAAGTCCCTGCTTTGTCTTTTCCGTTGCAAAGAATTGCAAAACGGTCTACCACTTTATCGACCGTTTTGGTCAATTCAAGCGTAGCAAATTTTGCACTCTTTTTGGACCGGTAGTCCATGGTATCCAAGTCCAAGGTCAAGATTTCACTTTTCCCTTGGTCGTTTTTTACTTTTTTGTAAAAACCTTGTTTGGTTTTACTCCCCAACCACTTGTTCTCCATCATGGTGTTGATGAAATCTGGTAGCTGGAACAATTCATGCCGTTCGTCTTCAGTACAATTTTGGTGGATTCCATTGGCAACGTGTACCAAGGTATCAAGTCCTACCACGTCTACGGTTCTAAAGGTTGCAGATTTTGGACGGCCAATTACAGGTCCGGTCAATTTGTCCACTTCTTCGACAGTCATTTCCAATTCTTTCACGGCATGGAACAAACTTTGGATACTGAAAATTCCAATACGGTTTCCTATAAAGGCAGGCGTGTCCTTGGCTACAACAGAGGTTTTTCCGAGGAATTGCTCTCCGTATCCGTTTAAAAAGTCCAGCACATCCTGAGAAGTTTTAGGACCAGGAATAATCTCAAAGAGTTTTAAATAGCGCGCGGGATTGAAAAAGTGCGTGCCACAAAAATGTTTTTGAAAGTCCTCACTTCGTCCTTCAGACATGAACTGAATCGGAATTCCTGAAGTATTTGAAGTAATCAACGTGCCAGGCGTTCTGTGTTTTTCTAGATTTTCGAACACTTGTTTTTTGATATCCAAGCGCTCTACCACGACTTCAATAATCCAATCTACTCCACCAACCTTTGCGATATCATCTTCTAGGTTTCCTGTGGTGATACGTTTAGCGAAGTTTTGATGATATATTGGTGATGGTTTTGATTTAAGTGCCCCAGTAAGCGCATCATTCACCAACCGATTTCGGACAACTTTGTCCGCTAAAGAAAGTCCCTTTGCTTTCTCTTTTTCGTTAAGTTCTCTGGGAACAATGTCCAATAGAAGGACTTCAACCCCAATATTTGCAAAATGGCATGCGATACCGCTCCCCATAATTCCGGAACCGATAACGGCAACTTTGTTGATATGCCTTTTCATGAAAGATTTGAAATTAATTAGTTGTTGTTTTGATGTATATCTTTTTGTCTGCAATGAGTTTGTTGACCAACGTAATCGTTCGGAAAAAACCCATTAAATCCTTGTCATCTAAATCCGCTTTCACCGCGTCATTGAATCGAAGTACCACATCTTTGGAATCTCGACGTTTCTCTAAACCAAGCGCGGTCAAATGGATTAATACCCCACGACCATCGTTTGGGTTGGGTTTACGTTGGATATATCCTTTTTCCTCAATGCTTTTAAGAATTCGAGAAAGACTTGTAGCTTCCATACCCATTTTCGGACCAAGTGCTGTGCTTGGTGTGCCTTTTTTAGGGTCAATACTCAGAAGGGTAAACCCAATGGCCATTGTCAATCCGTAGTTCTTCGCTTCTTCATTGTACATTTTGCTTACGGCTTGCCAAGTGGCGCGTAAAGCATGGTCAATGGTTATTTCCTTCATAGCACTGATTTGTTCAAAGATAGGAAAATTTATTATGCATGCATAATAAATTAGAGAAGTTGTCAAATTCCTCTAGTAGCTATTCCGGAGACACCTGATTTGATTGCTTTTGAATTAAAATCGCTGAACCAAACTTTAAATCAGGCCTTAAGAAGACTTGTTTTGGGTAAAAAAGAGTATGGTTTTCAGGAAATAGAGCAATGAAGAACAATTAAAATTCTCCATTTCTGTTTGTCCTAAGCATAACGCAATGAAACGATAATAAGTTGAACCGGACCTATCGTCCGTAGATGTTGTCGTATAAATCGAGATACATTTCTTTCACGATTTTCCGCCGAAGTTTCATGGTTGGAGTCAAGTGCCCATCATCTACGCTCCAAACATCTGGAGTAAGCCTAAATTGTTTTACTTTCTCCCATTTCGCAAAATCCTCATTCGCCATGTCCACCTCTTGTTGGAAGCAAGAAATGACCTCGGCGTTCATGATGATGTCGGAGTTTTCTCCCCAAGTAATGTTGTGTTCTTTCGCCCAATCGTACAAATACTCGAAATTGGGCTGAATCAAAGCAGCGGGCATTTTTTCGCCTTCACCAACAACCATAATTTGTTCGATAAACTGGGATTGCTTGAAACGGTTTTCCAGAAGCTGAGGCGCCACGTATTTACCACCAGAGGTTTTGAACATTTCTTTTTTACGGTCTGTGATTTTGAGAAAACCATCTTCATCTATGATGCCAATATCACCAGTATGAAAATACCCATCTTGCAATACTTCAGCAGTTTTCTCCGGGTCTTTGTAGTACCCTTGCATGACCTGCGGACCTTTGATACAGATTTCGCCATCATCGGCAATTTTGACTTCGGTGCGTCCGATTGGTTTTCCTACACATCCAATCCTAAAACCACCATCACGCATATCGTTCACAGAAACCACTGGAGAAGTTTCGGTAAGCCCATAGCCTTCCATAACGCCCAATTCTGCTGCATTATACACTCTGGCCAAACGGGGTTGTAAGGCAGCACTACCCGAGGCGATCAAGGAAAGGTTTCCGCCAAGGCTTTCTTTCCATTTGCTAAAAATGAGCTTTCGAGCCAGCGCTAATTTTCGTTCGTACCACCATCCGTTCTTGCCATAAGGCTCGTATTTCAAACCAATATCAACTGCCCAAAAGAATAGTTTCTTTTTAATGCCCGTTAAAGAATCACCTTTGGCAATGATTTTGTCATATACCTTTTCCAAAAGCCTAGGTACCGCAGTCATCACATGTGGCTCGACTTCCTTGAGGTTATCACTAATGGTTTCAAGCGATTCAGCATAATGGATGCTTACGCCCCGAAATTGGTATAGGTAGATAATCATGCGCTCATACACATGGCATAGCGGTAAAAAGCTCAATGCCTTGGTTTCGCCATCCACAATCGGGAAGCGCTTTGAACTCTCAATAGAGTTGCTCACCAAGTTGTCATGAGATAACATAACCCCTTTCGGTTTTCCTGTTGTTCCAGAAGTATAAATCAAGGTAGCCAAATCACTTGGTTTTACGCCAGCTTTTAGTTTTTCAACTTCCTCTTGGTTAGAATCATCTGCTCCAAGGTCAACGACTTCCTTCCAATATTTGCAATTGTCCAATTCATCAAAAGAATAAACTTCTTTCAGATTTTTAATTTTGGAAGCTACCATCAATACCTTTTCCAATACCGCACTACAGGAAACGAAGCAATATTTCGCCTCCGAGTGATTTAGTACGTATTCATAATCTGCTGCTGAAATGGTCGGATAAATAGGGACATTCTGAGCACCAATTTGCAAGATGCCTACATCCATGATATTCCATTCCGTTCGATTGCTCATCGAAATGACCGCAACTTTATCATTTGGTTTTACCCCTAGCCGCAATAGCGCACGACTTACCGCATTGGCTTGAGCTATATAGGATTGCGTGGAAGTGCGAACCCATTGGCCATTGTATTTGGTGGCCAGGGATGCTTCTTGGGGGAATTTTTCTAATTGGTAGTAGGGAAAATCAAATAATCTGGTTACCTCTTGCATAGTAAGTTACTCTTATGAAATTGCAAAATAAAGAAAGCAATCGGTATTTTAAAACGGATGTTTCAACAAAACCCTCAAAAAACCGAAAAATCAGCATTTTTAAGTCAAATTAACAAGAGTTTATTGTGACGTAGGGTTTAATCTTCGATACTCTTTTTTGAATACAACAATCTGTTTCTCCCAAACTTCAGGACTTAGCATTTCCTTAATGCTGATATCAGTTATGCACAAATGACGAAGCCAAAATCGACCATCAGGATGGATTACTACAAAGGCAGAATTGGGTTTTCCCAAGGTCATAAACAAATGCTTGAAAATGTTGGATGGGTCTTCTCGCCATCCCAATTCATAAATCGTTTTATTCTCTTTTTGAATGTGCCCGTAAAGATGTAGTACTTGAACCTTTTTACTATTGTAACGGTTCCTGCTTTTGGAATTTATTACAAAGCTTCGCCACTGATTTCCATAGTTTTTAGGTCCGGTGGTAGTTTGTCTTGTGAACTCACCTTTCTTCATTTTCTCCTTCGATTCGACACTATCGACATACCGTATAAAAAAGGTTTTTGTTGTATCTGCCTGGATTCTGTTAGAGAGTAATTTGTTCATCTGCTGATGAATGGTTGAATCCATGATTCCCATATAAGTCAAAAAACGTAGCCTTTCTACCAGACCTTTTTCGCTGTACAACCTTTCACTAAAATAGATGGAAGACTTCTTTTTGTTTTCAAAAACAGTCTCTGATATGACAAAATCATCCTCATCCAAGAAAAAACGCTTTTCTTCCTGGCTTTGTAATGAGGATGACCAGAAGGCCATGGAAAAAAGGAAAAGAAAGAAGGACTTCTTATTTTTCATTTTTAGCTTCAATCCATTTTCGTGCGTTCACAAAAGCAACAATCCATGGCGATATACTGTCTAATCTATCTTTGGGATAGTGCGCCCAGTTCCAAGGAAAAATGGACCGTTCAATATGGGGCATGGTGACCAAATGACGCCCTGTTTTGTCGCAAAGCATGGCGGTGTTGAAGTCACTTCCGTTGGGGTTGGCGGGATAGGAATCGTACCCATATTTGGCCACGATGTGATAATCTGTTTCGCTCATGGGTAAACTGAACTTTCCTTCACCATGGGAAATCCATACGCCTAAAGTAGTACCGGCGAGACTTGATAGCATCACCGAGTTGTTTTCTTGAACCCTGACCGAGGTGAAATTGCTTTCGTGCTTCCCAGAATCATTATAGGTCATCTTGCCATGATTTTCATGTTCCGGATGAATCAAGTCCAACTCCATGAATAACTGACAGCCATTGCAAATCCCCACCGAAAGGGTATCGCTACGTTCAAAAAAGCGCTGGATGACTTTGTTCGCCCGCTCGTTATATTTGATTGCACCGGCCCAACCTTTAGCACTTCCGAGCACATCTGAATTCGAGAATCCTCCAACCGCACCTAAAAACTGAACATCCTCAAGAGTTTCCCGTCCAGAAATCAGGTCGGTCATATGAACATCCTTGACTTTAAAGCCCGCCAAATGCATGGCGTGAGCCATTTCCCTTTCCGAGTTGCTTCCTTTTTCCCGAAGTATGGCGGCAATCGGTGGTTCTTTGGGTTGATCTATCGGGTAAAATTCTTGACTGTTAAAATCAGCTGGAAATTGATATTGCAAGGGTTGAACCTTGAAGTTTTCAAAACGAGCTTTCGCCAAACCATTGGCGGTCTGTTTTTGATCCAGCAGATAGGATGTTTTATACCAAACATCACGAAGGGAGGGTATATTCAATCCCATTTCAACGTCGTGATTTCGAATGGAAAGCTCACCGGTATCATTCGGGGAACCTATTCTAAGCGCTCCAAGTCGCTCGGCAGTTTCTTCCCTAGTTTGAAAAACAATACCAATGTTTTCGGAGAACAAAAGTTTAATGGTGTCTGCTTCTCCCACAGCACTCAAATCAAGTGCAGCCCCGATGTTGTTATCCGCAAAACATAGTTCCAATAAGGTGGTTATCAATCCGCCGGAACCGATATCGTGTCCTGAAATAATATTCCCGGCCTTAATCTCCTTTTGAAAGGCATCAAACTGTTTTTTGAAATAGGCAGCATCCTGGATTCTTGGCGCTTCACTACCGATGGTATTAAGGGTTTGATAAAAACTGGAACCACCCAATTTATGTTCATCCTGACTCAAATTCAAGTAGTATAAATCTCCCCCTTCCTTTTGAAGCACAGGTTCTACCACCATTGTAAGGTCGCTGCAATGACCGCTTGCAGAAATGATGACAGTACCGGGCGCGATAACCTCTTGGTCTTTGTATTTCTGCTTCATGCTCAAAGAATCCTTTCCAGTTGGAATGTTGATGCCTAAAGCGATTGCTAACTCTGAGCAGGCTTCAACCGCCTCATAAAGTCTGGAGTCCTCACCAGGATTTTTACAAGGCCACATCCAGTTTGCAGAAAGCGAAACACTTTTCAAACCTTCTTCCAAAGGCGCCCAAATAATATTAGTCAAAGCTTCGGCAATACTGTTTTGACTTCCGGCGACAGGGTCTATCAAGCCTGAAATAGGGGAGTGGCCAATACTTGTAGCTATGCCTTCTTTTCCTTTAAAATCCAGTGCCATTACACCACAATTGTTCAACGGCAATTGCAATGGACCTGCACATTGTTGTTTGGCTACACGTCCGCCAACGCAACGGTCCACTTTATTCGTTAACCAATCTTTGCAGGCTACGGCTTCTAGTTGCAACACTTGCTCCAAGTACTCATGAAAGTATTCGAGGCTGTAAGGTGCATCGGAGTAATCTTTCGTTATGGCTTTGTCCTCCATAATGGTCTTTGGAGAACTGCCAAACATATCGGCAAGGGCCAAATCCATGGGTTTTTCATTCGTTTTGGAAGAAACAAAGGTGAAATTTTGGTCTCCTGTAGCTTCGCCTACATCGTACAATGGAGACCTTTCTCGCTCCGCGATATCTTTTAGAAGTTTCTTATCCGCTTCCGAGATGACCAATCCCATTCGTTCTTGGGATTCGTTCCCGATGATTTCTTTTGCGGATAGAGTAGGGTCGCCTACAGGCAATTTTTCCAAATCAATGCGTCCGCCGGTCTCTTCTACCAGTTCTGAAAGACAGTTCAAATGCCCACCAGCGCCGTGGTCATGAATGGAAACAATGGGGTTCGTGTCCGATTCTACCAATCCGCGAACGGCGTTGGCAGCTCTTTTTTGCATCTCAGGATTGGAACGTTGTACGGCATTCAATTCAATTGCAGCGCTGAACTCACCGGTATCAGCGCTGGAAACTGCTGCACCACCCATACCAATGCGATAATTGTCCCCGCCCAAAATAATGATGCGGTCTCCTTTTTGGGGAGTGGCTTTTAAAGCTTGTTCGGCCTTTCCGTAACCAATACCGCCGGCCAGCATGATAACTTTATCGTAGCCTAAAACCCGGCCGCTATCTTTTTCGTCATGTTCAAAGGTGAGCACCGACCCCGTAATTAAGGGCTGGCCAAATTTGTTTCCGAAATCAGAGGCTCCGTTGGAAGCTTTAATTAAAATATCCATCGGGGTTTGATACAACCAATCTCTTTCAGGCATGGCTTTTTCCCAAGGTCGTTCTTCTTCCAAACGGGAGTAAGCTGTCATGTAAACCGCAGTACCCGCCAAGGGTAGGGACCCTTTTCCACCGGCCAAGCGGTCTCTAATTTCACCTCCGGAACCCGTTGCTGCACCATTAAAAGGTTCTACGGTGGTGGGAAAATTATGCGTTTCCGCTTTTAGCGAAATGACGGAATCAAAGCCTTCTTCTTGATAAAAATCAGGCACATCTGCCCGTTTTGGTGCAAACTGAGTAACCTTAGGTCCCTTTACAAAAGCAACATTGTCTTTGTACGCTGAAACAATTCCGTTCGGATGCTTTTGGGATGTTTTTTTGATGAGCTTGAACAGGGATTCGGACTTTTCTTCTCCATCAATGACGAAGGTGCCATTAAAAATCTTGTGGCGGCAGTGTTCGGAATTGACTTGGCTAAACCCAAATACTTCTGAATCCGTCAATTTTCTGCCCAACCTTTCCGAAAGGTTTTCGAGATATTCGATTTCCTCTTCGCTTAAAGCCAACCCTTGTTCTGCATTATATTCTGCAATATTGTCGATGGGTTTAATGGGCTCAGGTTGAATAGCAATGGTGAACACCTCTTGGTCTAAGGCTTTGAACTTTTGGAATAACATTGGGTCAAAATCTTGAAACCCCTCAGTAACCGAAACAAACTCTTCAATACGAAGGATATCAGAGATGCCCATATTTTGGGTAATCTCGGTAGCGTTGGTACTCCAAGGCGTGATCATGCTTGCGCGTGGGCCAACAAAAAAGGCGTCAATTGACGCCATGTGTATTTTGGGTTGGTTGCCGAACAGCCAAGAAAGTTTCGCGATGTCTTCCGTGTTGATTTCTTTAGTGGTCTGGACCGCGAAAACTTTGTTCGCCGTGTCCCCGAAGAAATGAATCATGCAGTTTGTTATTGAACGGTTTAAGAAAGTGCAAATGTACAGCTTTCCAATTTTTTACAGATGCTTTTCGTGAACTGCAAAGCACAATTTTACTTCTTGGTTTTGACCCTAATTTTCGTATCGTCCTAGATGAACATTCCACCGGATGCTTCCAAGCGCTGTCCATTGACCCAAGCCGCATCTTGTGTGCATAAAAAAGCAACAATCCCACCAATATCTTCACTTTCTCCAACGCGACCCAAAGCCGTTTGGGAAGCAATGGCCTCCACAATTTGTGGAACTGACTCGAACCTTTCTTTGTTGAAGTCGGTGTTAATGGCACCGGGTGCAACCGTATTGGCCTTGATTTTGCGACCACCCAATTCCTTAGCTAAATAGCGGGTGTAAACCTCAATCGCGCCTTTCATTGCTGCATAGGCAGAGTACCCAGGTAATGAAAAACGTGCTAGTCCGCTTGATAGATTGATAATTCCGCCTTCATCGTTCATTATGGGCAATAAATTTTGTGTCAAAAAGTAAACGCCTTTAAAGTGTACGTTCATCAAATCATCAAAAGCTTCCTCTGAGGTGTCGGTAACCATTCCGTTATGACCGAACCCTGCATTGTTTACCAAATAATCAAAGTTTGAGGTATTCCAATGCTCTTCGAGGACTTCTTTTAGTTTAGTCTTGAAAGTTTGAAAGCTTTTTACATCTCTAACATCTAAAGAAAGTGCTACGGCTTTACCCCCTTTTGTTGCTAAATCAGCCAAAGTACTATCAGCCGCCTGTTTGTTGAAATTGTAGGTGAAAATAACTCCCAATCCTTTTTCAACTAGTTTTAGGGCCATATCTCTTCCCAATCCACGACTGCCACCGGTAATCAATGCTATTTTTTGTGTATTCATCTTTTTTTGTTTTAAGAATTTCGAATACTACAAAGTTCAGCAGGCAAACCTAGAATGGTTTACATGAAGGAATCCATTAGTTGTAAAAATCAAACAGTTTCCATTTTTCGAAAGACAACGGGGGAAAGTTGGGTTTGTTTTTTGAAAAAGTTGGAAAAATGTGCCGTTTCCTCAAAGCCTAAACTATGCGCTATTTCGGAAACATTCCAGTGGGTGTGGCGCAGAAGTATTTTGGCTTCTTGAGCGATGCGATGGTTGATGAGCACCGAAGTTGTTTTTTGCGTAGTTTCCTTTAAAGCACGGTTAAGATGATTTACGTGCATGCCCAATTGTTGGGCAAAATCTGAAGCAGAACGTAAACGAACCCGTTGCATCGGACTTTCCATAGGAAATTGACGTTCCAAGAGCTCCATAAACAATCCTGAAATCCGTTCCGAGGCGTTGGAATATTGATTCTCCAAGATGGTTGCGGGTTGCATTTTTAATCCAGCATGAATGAGTTCGAATACTAAATTGCGCAATACGTCATACTTGTACTGATAATCGGATTCCAGTTCCAAAAACATTTTTTGGAAGATGTTGCTGAAGGTCTCCATTTGCTCATCTGTAAGTTGAAATACCGGATTTCCAGAAGGTTGGAAGACTGGATATTTGGTCAAATCTCCAAATTGATGAAAGAACGCTTCCGTGAATACGCAGAAGTAGCCAGTAAGCTGGTCGTCTATCTTTTCCCAGTTGTATGGAATTTGTGGATTGGAGAAAACCACTACTTGCTTTTCCACTTGAACCACTTTGTCCGCGTAGTGCACACGACTTTTGCCTTTCACTAAGCTGATTTTGAAATAGTCCCGTCGGTTGAAAGGCATCGGTTTGGGTTTTACGCTAGCGAATTCATCCAGTTTGAATACATTGAAATGTCCTATGCCTGTACGAACACTTTCTGGGATGTATTGCTGGGTTTCTTGATAAAAATCCTCAATAGAGACTCTTTTTTGCATACGATAAAGTTACAGAAATCAAATAACTTGATGTCAGATGCTTGAGGCTCGGTGCTTGTGCTTTAACCTGAACTTGAGTTTTGTCTCAAGGTTAAGGGTGAAGGTTCAAGGGTAAAAGTATAGGCGTCAGTTCGAGTGGTTTAGTAGAAAATTATATCGAGAACTGTATGGTAAAGGTCAAAGTTCAAAGGTCGAAGGTTGAAAGTTTTAAGTCAAAAGTTAAAGGTTTGCATTTGAACTTAGCGTTTTTGTAAAAGTGCCATGTAAAAACCATCAAAACCTTCGACGGAGGCAAATACGTTACGTTCTTTGGTTAATTCGAAGTTTTCGCCTGCTAC
>ERZ1740062.347-NODE-347-length-28659-cov-5.342924_pt1 | contig 28659 bp, 32 predicted proteins | sample MGYA00581741_ERZ1740062 | MGnify/ENA primary metagenome ERZ1740062 (study PRJEB43018, sample SAMN04849747) | marine metagenome | isolation source: floating plastic debris | place: Pacific Ocean | collected 2008-09-01 | study: EMG produced TPA metagenomics assembly...
CTTTTCTCGTTTTTGTTTTTCTTTTGTGTCCTCTCCCTTTCTCTCTTCTTCTAACTTCTCCCCTCCCCCCCCTCTTGGGGTCTGTTCTTTTGTCCCTCGACGATGGTCCGCGTGACGTTGACGGCAATTGCATGGGCGCGACGATGATCTTTAGCGGAAGAGCTATGGAGTGTCTACCGCGCGGCCTGAGTACGGCTTACCAGGACTGCTGTGACGCTCAAGACGAGATCTACACAGACTCAACTGGAAGCGCAGCGCAATCCACCTTAACCAACAAGGCGATCCTTGCTACGTTCCAAGCGGCCAGTGCTGCGTATGCTGCTTACTCTGGGGCCGTGGCGGCCGGCGCGACGCCCGGTGCGGCGGCCCAGGCGGGCGCGAATGCAGCCAGTAACGTCTTCTCAGCGGCCTTTGACCCCACTTCTCTCGCTATCGCGATTGCGATCGCACTGGTCATGGAGTGGCTCACGAAAGCGTGCCCGCAGGAGAGCCTCGAGACGGCGGCACTCAAAGAGTCAGGGTACTGCGTAGAGCTTGGCTCTTATTGCAAGCGAGAGACCTTGGGCTATTGCGTACAACGCGCACGCTCACAGTGCTGCTTCAACAGCAAACTGGCGAAGATTATTCACGAGCAGGGTCGCTCGCAGCTTTCGACGTTTCCCGATGGTTTCGGGGATCTCAACGCGCCCAACTGTCGCGGATTCTCACCGGAGGAGTTTCAGGCACTCGACTTCTCCCTGATCGATCTATCGGAGTACTACGACGATATCTCTCATGCATCGCAAGAGACGATGCAGGACACCATTCAGCAAGGCGTGGAGCGGTTCAATGATACGCATGGCGGCGGTTAGCCTACTGTTCGTCGCCGGCGCAGCGCTGGCCGACCAGGTGACGATAGGGACGACGTATCCCATCGCGGAGCAAGACGCTCTTTCTGAGATAGAGGCGCGGGTCGCCGGCGTGGATTGGAATGCAGTGCTTGATCCGGAGAACGTCAAGTGGAGTGCAACAGAAGGGCACCGGCTTCCACGCGCGATTGAAGACCGTCAGCGTCGTTTCGTTCCTTGGTACACGACCGAATTCGACGTCACGGATGCAGAGGGAAGAGTGATCTACCCCCGCGGATTTCAGTTCAACGTTCTGAATCACGTCTTCCTCCCCTACCGGATCGTAGTCATCGACCCGAGCGACGCGACCTGGGCATCGGAGATCCTGCGCCCCACAGACATGGTCATTCTCACGGGAGGCGACTTTCGCGAGGTCTCGGAAACGTTGGACCGTTCGACGTTCATTCTGGACGACAAGACTAGACGTCGCTTAGGCGTCGAGGCAGTTCCATCGATTGTCACTCAGGTACGTAATGAGTTCGTCATCGAGGAGTTTCTCGTCGAGGAGGATTCGTAATGCTACGACTTCATGTGTTTGTCGTTTGGCCGGTCATTGTGTTCGTCACTGTCTTCATGCTGTTCCTGTTCCCAGAAAACGCGAACGCGAGCGAGTGCAACGACGGTCCGATTAATCCGATTACGGACGTCTCTTGGCGTTGCATCTTCCCCATACAGATCGCGGGCATCGTGCAGCTGGGATCAAACAGTGACGACGCAGACGAGATCGACAATCCCGTTTGCGTGTGCGACGGCGGTACGCTTCCGAAATTCGGTATCACTGTGAGTTTCTGGGAACCCTCGCGGTTGATAGACACCGTGTCTGATCCTTATTGCCTGATGGCACTCGGTGCGAATATCGGCAATCCGAGGCCGGGGTCCTTGGGGGGCACTTTAGATCGCGACGTGAGCTCACAACGAGCGTTCCAGCAGATGCATTACTACATCTTTCCTGTCTGGGCGATTTTGGATCTCTTCACGGACATTCAATGCTTGCAAGAAGAGCAGTTCGATGTCGCGATGATGTCCGAGCTCGTTCCGACTTGGAACGACGACATTCTCTCAACCATTGTCAATCCTGAGTCCGTTCTCTTCGCGAACCCGGTCTCGCAATTGGCTTGCGCTGCGGACTCGTCGGCAGTGCTTTCGGGTAGGCCGAGAAACGAGCTTTTCTGGTGCATGGGTAGTTGGGGAAGTGTTTACCCGCTGGCTGGGTCGATAACGGTCTCCGACTACGTTGAGGCGAACGCCGGCCTTGCCGCGCGCAGCATCTACTTCATGGGTCGCACCGGGTTGCTTTGGGACACGGCACTCGATGGATGCTCATTCCAGTACACGCCGATCTGGCGCAAGGATCGCTTCAAACTGCAAATGGCGAAGCCCGTTCGTGACCCCGGTTGTCAGCGAATCGGCCGCAGTGGACTGCTTTGGTCCGGCTACAAGCACCCCTCAACTCAAAAGGACAACTTCGCTTGGATGATGTTCAAGAAAGTGAATTGCTGCGTGACGTATGAGTACTAGGCGGTACGCACTTCCGGCTTTGATCTTCCTTGCGTGGTCCGGCATCGCTGCTGCGCAGACGGTGGTACATCCAGACGAGCAGGCGTTAGAACACGCAAGAACCGTTTTGGAGAACCAGGTGGAGGTCGATCCAACGGTAAGAGCGTCTATCGATCAGGTGTTGCAACACGTCAATACGGAGGCCTGGGCAGCAGAGCAGGCGGAGCTAAAACGCCACGTCGGCGCAATCACCGGCGTTCCTATTGAGGCCCAAGAGTCGGATAACTTGGAGGATTTGACCGAAGACCGGTTGGTGGTTTTCGTTTCGTCATCAGTGCCACTCGCTACGCTGAGGAACTACGCGGCCGCACTGGAGAAGACAGGCGGGGTCATGGTTCTCCGTGGGGCAATCGGCTCCTTGAGGAGAATGGGTCCGACGATGTCCTTTGTCGCGTCCGTCTTGAAGATTGACCCGTCGTGCACCGGTGGGTCGTGTGCGATGCGATCAACCAACCTCGTCATCGATCCTGAGTTGTTCCGCGAGAATGGAATCAGCCGCGTTCCCGCAGCGATATTCGTGAAGGGTCTGTCGCTCGAACCCTACTGCGAGCGCTTCAACGAAGGCGATCTTCCCAAGAATGCTGTGCATGTTGTGTATGGCGACGTTTCACCCCGACACATGGCGGAAGAACTGTTTCGCCTGTCCAAAGATCCAGCGATCGGAGCGCTCGTCAAGAGCCTCTGATTTGGAAGGAGAAAGCAATGATTAAGCGATTCGTCAAGAGACTGTTTACACCGCGAGAAGTCACGTTCGCCGAACTCGCGCCAAAGCTGGCCGTCGTGGCCGTCCTGGCGGTCGGGGTTATTCAATGGCAAAGCCATATTCTGGTCACGGTCAGCAAGTCCGTTGAGCCGAGGATCTTCTGGAAAACAGGCGAGGAGCCGACTCGCGATGACTACGCGACCTTCATGTTCGAGCACGAGCTCGCCGGCGAGGAGCCCGTCCGACTGACCAAGCGATTGGCCTGCTGGTCCGGCGACTCGCTGACTGTCACTGGTCGCGATGTGTACTGCAACGACGAGTTTCTTGGCACCGCCAAGGAAACCGGGCTTCACGGCCAGGAGTTGCCGCTGTTCGAGTTCAACGGGGTAATTCCCAATGGTCTTGCTTTCGCGGTGGGTAGCCACGCGGACTCTTTCGACAGCCGTTATTGGGGTTTCGTCGACGTATCAACAACGGAACGCGTTGTTCCGATCTTCAACCGGAAGGGAGGGTAGCGACATGGGCAGCAAGATATTCCCATCGATTGGTTTCGGAATCGCGGTCGTCTTCTTGATTCTCGTAACCGCGGTTTTTCCCGCCTATGCGGAGCCGAGCTCTCAAACAGAGAAGCGTGGCTTTTGGTGGTACGAAGATCCTACACCCGAAGAGGAAGTAGAGGATCTCGACGAGTACGAGCTTCCGCCCTTACCGTCTCAGCAAGAGTTGGCGGATATGCACCCAAGGCAGATAGCCGTCGAGCTGGAGAACAGGCTCGACTACGCGGTTTGGAAGCAGACGCCGGAGGCTGTGCTGGATTACTACAAGGTCCAGGACGTCGCGCGACGCAACGCGCTCGCATTCACAGCATTGACCCAGTACGTGATGTTGAAGAACCCCGAGCTGAACGCTCGATCGGCTTTCGCGTCGTCAGGCGCGGGTCGGGATATTGAGACCCAGGCCCGGAATGATCTGATCCAGCGGTCGCTCAGCGCATCACGAAACGACTATGCGCTCATCATGTTCTCGACACCTGGCTGCGGCTACTGCGTCCAGCAGATCAACGCACTCCGCTATTTCGCCGATCGCCACGCGTGGGTCGTCGATGACATCGATGTGTCTCGCGACATCGCCATGAAGGCGAGATTCAACATCGAGACCACGCCGATGACGATCATGATCGAACGTGGATCAGATCGTTGGATGCCGATCGCAGTCGGGCTCGAGGATGTATCCACGCTCGAGGACAACACCTACAGAGCGGTTCGGTTGCTTAAGGGGGAGATTTCGCCCAAGCAGTACTTCACGACCGAATACCAAGACGGGGGCTTCGCCGATACCGTCGTACCGGGGACAACACGATGAATATTAAACGCGCGATTCTCGCGGCAGCCCTGAGCGTTTGCTTATCGACAACGGCATACGCTGGGTGGACTGATGACTGGTTTAACAACGCTATCGTGACTGGTAGCGGCTCCTACGAAAACCAACAGAGAGGTTTCTACTCTGCGGGCTCATTCCAAGGTCGCCTAAACACAGCGGTGGACTATCCCGTTACCGTCACTCTTCCGAAGCTAAAAAGTGGATGTGGAGGGGTTGATCTCTTCCTCGGGGGCATGTCATTCCTGGATTCAGACTACCTCGTACAGAAATTCCAGAACATCATTCAGGCAGCCCCAGCGCTTGCCTTTGACATCGCATTGAAGACGATGACCAAAGAGCTCGCTGACTCAATGTCGAAACTTGAGGGGGCAACCAATTTCCTCAACAACCTACAGCTCGATGATTGTGCAATCTCGAACAGGGTAGTGACCGCTGTAGCGAAAGACGATCCCGACGTTCTCGGGGCTGTGTGGAATGAGATAACGTCCGGTCAGAGTCTTGCTGGCTCAATTGACAAGTCTTACGACGCTGCCCAGCAGTCGATCCAGGCGAACAATAACTCCCCGCCAGTCGATCTCAAGACGATGATCGACGACTGCCCTGCGGACTTTCGCGCAATCTTTCAGGAAGGGTCGGTTATTGACAACGCGACGACACTTTTCGGTATTGACGCGAATGCGCCAATCATCCGAGGCTACCTCGGCGACGTAATAGTCAGAGCAGATCCAGTCGATTTCATTCCCATCATCACACGGATTGAAGGGTGTCCAGCGAATGACCGTAGCCGCATTGAGGACATGTTCTCTGGAACGGCGCAGGCGAAGTTGTCGGACGGCACCTGCATCGACGATAACGCTCAATCCATTCAGGACATCGTTCGCGACAACCTGACCGGTATTGCGACTTCGATTCAAAATCGGACAGCACTCACTGGTCCGCAACAGATATTCATCAATAACTCGCCGGTACCAGTTTGGTCGATACTTCGCAAAGCGGTCGCTCAACGCAATGTGGACCACACAGTCATGATCATGACAGATGTCGTTGCGACTGCTTACACGTACCAGGTCTTCGACGATCTCTACAGAAATACGGACTATCTGTTTAGGAAGGTCCACAACATTGCGACGCAGCCGGGCACCGATCCGGCCGCCGTCTCGAATCGATGCGATGTCAGTGTTTATGACAAAGGAATAGAAGAGTTTGGTCGTCTCCACGACTCGATCCGCGAGGTTCGCGCCGACGTTGCGAATGCTTATCACATAAAGGTCCAAGAGAACCTAGCGCACTGGCAGTTCGCGAAACTTCACGAAGAAGAGGAGCAAAACATGCGGCGGCGGGCCTCTTCAGAGACTGCGGAGTAGGAGAGACTAATGGCGCGCGGTTCAACAAAAATCTTGACGGGTATCGGTGTTGCTGCGTCGACAGCCATGCCATCTAGTGCACACGCGTTGGACCTCGATTATTACACCTACAACGGGTTCGATCAGACTGTCCAAGCATTCCAGCGGATCGCTCTAATTTTCGGTGACAACGAATACCTCTATTTGATCGGCGTTGCAGTGATTTTGGGGATCGTGTTTGCCGCCATGGCAGCGGGCGTAAAAGCGCTCGCCAACAATGGCAACGGCAACACCTGGTCGTGGGCTTTGATGACGCTTGTCGGAGTCCTAATTTTTCGTGGGCTCGTGCTACCAACCGGGACTGTTCATGTCTACGATCCGACGCGCAACGCTTATCAAGCGGTCGGCGGCGTGCCGGATCTCATCGTCTTCGTAGCAGGGGGCATGAACCTGGCGGAGCGCGTCGTCGTAGAGCTTGTAGACGCCTCGGCCGCGACCCCATATCAGGACACGGCCGGCGGAATCAACTTTCAGATGCTCTTGAATGCGCTGAACGACCAAAGTGGCGGATTCGACGACTACTACCTCGAAAGGTCAGTTAGAAAGTACTACACCGACTGCTCAGTGTTGGCGTTGACTGAACCGGCTTATAACTTTGATCTGAACCAACTCAAGAGTGGGACGACAAACTTGTTCGCCCTTCTTGGCGAGTTGCGTAGCCCAGCAGAGTTCACCGAATTTTATGACGCAGCAAACAAGGGAGGGATTTCCGTCACCTGCCAAGATGCTTGGGACGTCTACCTTCAACCCGCTCTCAGTACGGCTGCTACGTACACTCCAATGCTCAACACCGTTTGTCGGAAATCGGGATTCAACCCTGCGGACGCCAATCAGATTGCGCGTTGTCAAACGCTGTTGGGCCAACAAAATGTCTCCGTCTACAATATTGCAGGAGATCACGTTCACTTCTTACGCAATGCGGCCCTGGCCACTGCGATTGCCAACTCTCTCCAAGACGAGAACCCAGACGTTGGTTTGAGGGCACTCACCAACAGAGCGGTTCTTACTGAAGGGATAGGTATTGCGCAAGCCGCGAACGAATGGCTTCCGACAGTACGGGCGACCGTCACCGCGATTGTGTTTGGTCTATTTCCCCTGCTAATAGTGTTTTTGGTTACACCGCTCGCGCCCAAATCATTGTTGGCGATGTTTGGTCTTCTCTCCTGGTTGACGTTCTGGGGCATTACCGATGCCGTCATGCATCGCGGGGCCTTGGATCTAGCGTTCCAAGCAGTCGAAGAGATCCAAAGACACAATATGGGGCTTACGGCGATGATGCTCACGCCGGAAGTATCAACAAAAGCGCTAGCGATCTTCGGACAAGCCCGCGGAATGGGTGTCATGATCGCATCTGTCCTTTCAGGTGTGTTGGTTGGTTTCTCCGGTTACGCCTTGTCGAGCGTGTCTCAGAGCTTCCAGCGCCGCGTAGAAAGCGCCGGGTCTGATGCTGCGGGCAAGTCTCTAACGCCAGAAGGGCAAAGCGACAGCCTGTTATCGGCCGCAGCCGGTTATGGCACCGCTCTGAACATGGGAAACCTCGGGTTTGAGCAGTACGCCCGAGGCTCGTCGGTAAGCAAAGGTGTTGAGGCGTCCGCAGGAGAGCAGTACCTAGAAGCGACGTCCACGTTGGGTTTATCGACGGAGAGCGCTATTAGTCAGCGCGGTGCGATCGCTGGCGGGGACATGTTCGGTGGTCTCATGTCTACTAGGCATCAAGCGAGAAAGACAGGTAGAAACCCCTCCGCTGTTGGTGACCTATTCGACACGGCGAGTGAGGTGACTAACCTCGAGCAGTCCATGAGAATGGGCGACGCTCGAGGCAAGATGGACGCGATGTCTTCGTTGGGCTTCGGTGATGCAAATGACTTTAGTGCGTTTGTCAGCACTTACCAGACCCTCGTAGGTGCTACAGACACGATGACACATGGCGCAAACATCGAGACCTTCAGGGATATACATGCACAGCGGACAGGCACAGAGCTGTCAGACGGCGAGGCGGCTCGGCTCTACTCTCAGATGCGTCTTGCCTCAATCACTGGGGACCTATACGCCTTCGGAGCCGATACCGACAGTGCTATCGATTTCATGGCTAACAACAGGAGCCTTCAGGACCACCATTTGGCGGGGATAATCGCCGGTGCTGATCGTCTTGGTGTAGCGCCCGAAGTATTGGCGGAGAACAGCGGAATGATGCAAGCAGCTATGCAGGAAGCCAACCGTCAACAGTTTGGTTTGATGACCGTAGGTCAGGTTGCTTCAGGGGCGTTCACGAACCAGGTCATGGCGACAGAAAGTGGCAATCAGCTACAGGCCGTTATGTCGAGAGATGGCTATATGGACGGCCTTGAGCCCTTGATTAGAAATGAGACACTGATGCGCGATGCAAACGCGCAGACTCTAGATCGTCTTTCTGTCGCGACCGGTATTCCAATCGCGGAACTTGCGTTCGCCCGAGCTGGCGCCAATCAGTCGGTTGCCTTCGGCGCGTCCGACGTACCGGGAATGATCGAAGGCGGTGCATTGCCGTCGGATAGCGCGCAGGTGGCAGGAGCGGGTGTCGCTAGTGTTTCCTTAAACGCCAGCGGTGAATCTGTCCAGGGCCGCGTTCAAGCAGGTTACTCGACTAACGTCGACCACTCGGAAACAATCAAGGAAGGCACAAGCGTCGCCGGCGCGTCGACCGCGGCGTTCCTCCTCACGTCCCCCGAAAATGAAGATCGCCTGGAAGCCGTGTTGCGAGCGACAGACGGCAATACGGCAGAACGGGATGCTCTGAAGATGGATATGGCGCAGTTCATATCCGGCATTCAAACCTCCAATGTGTCCTTGTCGCAGTCGGGTCGAGCGGACGTCTTCGCCGAGGCCTCCGTTGGCAAAGGCTGGGGATTCTTCAGGGCGCAAGCTGGAGCAAGAGCCTCGGCCTCGGGCGCTGTATCGGATACGACCTCCTACAACGTCAATTATGAAGCGGTCGATCGCACCTTCGGTCTCTCTTACGGCAACGCGCGCAACGATGTCAACGAATACGCCTCGCAGCGCGCAGAGGAAGGCCAGCCGGTCTCAATGCAGGAACGCGAAGAAATGTTATTCGATAGGTTCGCGTACCACCTCAATCGCGACATGGGCCAACTCGTCGACAACTTGAAGGACAACAAAGACGGTGCGATCGGCCTGGCCGAGGATCTCGAAGAGGTGCCTGTTACCGATAGTGAACGTCGTGCCGAGGAGGAGAGAGAGCGCCGATCGAGAAACTACTCCGGAAACACGATCGACGGTGCGTAATGATGTGGCGTTTCGTCTTACTAGCCCTTTCTCTATTGCCAGGCCTCGCGCTTGCGGATTCCGATGGCGAGTCGACTCCCGTATTAGTACCTTTCGAAAACTGTTTCATGAGTGCGGCAAAGATGTACTCAATCGATCCGGCGCTCCTTGTGGCGATTGCTAACGTCGAGAGCGGTATCAGCATGGATGCTGTCAACAGCAACGCAAATGGCTCAGTCGACTACGGGGTTATGCAGATCAACTCCCGATGGGAAGGCCCATTGCAGGAACAGGGGATCAGCTTCGCCGAGGTAAAGACGTCGCCCTGCCTCAACATTCATGTCGGCGCCTGGGTTCTTGCGTCCAACTTTGCGAACACCGGAATCGATTGGTTTGCCGTAGGTGCCTATAACGCCGGCTACGGTACCAAGGAACGCAGCCGCGCCATCCGGCGCAGCTACGCTTCTAAGGTATACAAGTCCTATCTGCGAGTTACTGCGAGATTCGATAATCTCGAATCTTTGATGTAATCGCTATCGCTCTTGCTCGCCGAGACGTTTGAGGGCGTTGGACAGAGAGCCTCGTGGCAGGTTTTCAGTCCTCTCGTACAAATCCAGGACAGTGAAACCATTTCTAATCCAACGAATCGGAACTGTAAACGCGGCGAGAAGCAATAGTCCGATCAGGACGCCTCCGTAGTCTAGAGTGTGCGCCCGCAACTCGGGGATCACGTCCCAACGATTCGCGATTGCCAGGAACGGTAATCCGATGACTACGGAAATGCACACGACCAGAAGCCCCGAAAGCCCAAGACTATCTTTCATCCGCCAAACGAGAAGCTGAAGAACCATCAGACTGAACAACCCGGTCCAGATCCACTCCGCCGCACTCGCGTCCGGTGCCACAACCGCGGTTGCGTACCCCCACCAAGCGCATGAAAGGACAGCCGCTGGCAGCCCGAAGAACTGAACTAAAGTCTTCAAGAACAGATTAAACATGTCAGCCTCCTCGGTGCGGTTAAGGGCAATATACGAGGGTATATAACCGACCCGTGCTCTCGCAAGCGGTGTAACAGCAGAAAAAACACGATTTTGTTGACTTTCCGGACAAAATACTAGCTAGACGTTGTAGGAAATCATATAATTGTGATAACCCACACTCAGGAGTACGACGATGTTTGGAAGTAAGGATAAGCCGGAAGCGGAACAAGATCTTGCCGGAGCGCTAGCCACGGTCGTGACTACTGAGCTCTCCAAGTCACGTCGTCACGCGAACTATCGCATGATGGCCATCGCCGCGATTATCATCTTTTCCATCACCTACAACCTTGTCGCTACAAAATCCGTCTTCGGCCGAAGCGCCTCAGTACAGATCCCGGCGGACGAGCCGTACGCGGCACTCGTGAGGATAAGAGGCACGATTGAGCCAGGTGGCTCCGGGTCCGCAGAGTTCCTGAAGCCAGTTCTCACTCGCGCGTTCATGGACGAGAACGCAGTCGGGGTTGTGCTTCTGATCAACTCTCCTGGGGGCACTCCCGTTCAGGCGGATGCCTTGCATGATTACATCGTTCGCATGAAAGAGAAGTACAACAAGAAGGTCATTGCGATCGGTGAAGATCAGCTTACGAGCGGCGCATACATGACCGCAGTAGCAGCGGATCGAATCTACGTCAACGAATCTACTATTGCCGGGTCTATCGGCGTAATCATGGCCAACAAGGGCTTCTCGGAGCTCGCGGACCGTCTCGGAGTCGAGAACCGTGTCATCACGTCCGGAGAGTTTAAACACCGGCTGGACCCCTTTGAGGAACTCAAGCCGGACGACGTAGAGAAAATGAAGGCATCTTTGGCGAAAATCCACGAGCACTTTATAGCGACCGTTGTTGCCGGCCGGGAAGGGCGCCTGAACGCGGCACCTGAGATCTTGTTCAGTGGAGACTTTTGGACAGGAGAAGAGGTTGTCGAAATGGGCCTGGTCGATGGCATCGGCGACCTTGAGACGGTTCTTGAGCAAGACTTCGGCGTCTCCTACGCACTCGACTACTCGCGTCGCAAAGGACATTTTGCGGGGCTATCCGACGCCTTGGTCAGCACGGCGGCCGAGCGAATGGTTGAAACCCTCGAGGCGAAGCTGGATATTGAGAGGACCTTGCCCGTTCTGAAATAGGAGGTCTCTATGAGAACCAAACGGTCCACTATCACTGCACAACGACGGAGTGTATTCGCAACGATTTGTTCTATCGCGCTTTTCACATTTGCCCTGACTACGGCCAGCGCTCAGCAAAGTGTTCGGACATACACCGTATCTGCGTTGCTCAAGCTGGGCGGCGCTATCGTGGGGACCAGTGAAACGCGAATCTGGGTAGCTTTTGACGGCGAGACACGACAGTCTTCCGCGCGTTGGTACGTCTGTACCTACGATATTAACGACCCTACGGTTCCGAGTTCATGCGTTGAACACAGATAAGCGAATCACATTGTTCCCTATTGACGCGGCGTTTTTCGTTGGGTGTCATGTGATCTTCGCAGCGTTCTTCGTTCCCGGAGTCTTCTTTGAGAGCATAGCGACAGCCTACATAGCACCGAATTTTGGTTTGGAGTGGTGGGCATCTCTGTCGCTACCCTACGTCGTAAGGGCCCTTCTGTGCGGCGTGGCCGGATGGCTCTTGTTCTCCGTTGTTTGGAGTACGGGTCTTCTGACGGTGGTAGCTCTCTCGCGCCTTTGGCGCCATCGCTTTCCTGCTGCGAGCCTGACCTCTGCCCGTACCGAGAAACCTGTGCACACCTTTCTCGACTTCACTCCGACACCTCCTTCACAAAGCACGCGTCCCTAACTTCGAACAATGATCGATATCGCGCGACGACGTCGATCGTGATGTGCGACCAGCATTTGCTCGAAGTGGGATGGGTTTAGTCGACGTTCTAGAGTCAGAGATCGAACAACCAGGTATCTATGCGGAAGTCTCGATATCGAGTGTCACGGGCCGACTCGGATCGACCAAGCAGGCGTCACACAAGAATACTCCGTTGCTCAAGGATCTGCTGAATAGACGGCCGTCGGGTAACTCGGCCCAGTCGCGTCCCGCCTGATACGGCACGCACAAGGCGCATTCAGGATTGTTGCAGAAGTAGGAACCTTGCACTGAAGGCGTCGACTGTACAGTCACCGGCACCAATCCGCGCGAGAACCTGGTACCCATTTGGCAGCCAGCCTTTTCGACACCATTTCCGTGGCCAGGTCGTCCCCATCGAGCAAAACTCGGGCCACCGCGCGGCCGTATCGGTCTTCCGCCAGGTCGACGTCGACGAGCTCAATAGTCGTCGTGCTGGCTAACCTGGTTCTCAACCAATCTCTCGCTACGATGGCGACCTTTGACTCTCTCTCGCATTGCCCTTGGATCTCCGCGGCATCGATACCACGGACACGAATGGGAATCCCGCGGCCGTCTCCGGAGACCATCTCAACGGATTCCACGCGGAATGTGTCGCCGTCGTACACAGAAATGACGTCTGTCACAGTCAATCGGTCGATCCGCGGCCGCGCCGGCGTCGTGTAGCCGACGACTTCGCTCGATAGCCTCTGTTTCTCGACCCAGGGATGTCGTTCAAAACCAAGCATCGGCCATAGGTAGTAAACGCCAGCGAGCGTCGCCCCGAACATCAACAAGCCTGGCAGGGAAGGGTAGAAGAGACCTCGACGGACCGTCGTCTTGTGTCGCGAGAAGAGGCTCATATCTCCATATCCATGTCGACGTGCTTGTCTTTCTGAAACCGCTCGACGATCCGATCGATCAGACGCTTGTCACCCTTCTCCTTGGCAGAGTCGGTCTCGTCTCGAAGATCCCGAGGCAAACCGTTCTCATCGAGCACACGAGCGTAATTGACCTCCTTGCCCTCAAGCGCGCTGGTCTTTTCCCCAGGCCTCATTCCTACGCCCTTTGCAAGTTTGTCGGCATCGTCGGTGTAGACGTGGCTTCGAAACTTCGCGCGGCTCAAGGCGACGTACATCGATTTCTGGTTGATCAAATTTCGACGCCAGCTCTCAGCGTGTATCACCGCTTCGTCGAAAGTTGCCCCCTGCCCAGCGTATACAGTCGTCGCGTAGTCGTGCTCCCAGTTCCTTTTCGCATCAAGATCCACTTCTTTTACGCCGGCGTTCTTGAAATCGATTGTGGCGGTCCTGGTAGCCTCGTCGACACCAAGTACTTTCCCTTTCTCGGTGTTCTGCACCCCAAGATACCTATCCTTTCGTCTCCAGAGGATCTCGTTGCCGGCAGCAATCTTCCTGCTTTCGTTCTCTTACACTTCCACGCCGTTTTTCGCTCGTCCAGCAATCTCTGACGGATTCCATTCCGTGTTCTTGCCGTCCGGACCTGTCAGGGTGACGGTGGAATCTGATCGATCGACAACCGTGTATGGAGTATCGGCCGTCGTGCCGAGCTTTTTCACATCGCGGCCGAAAATGACGGTGTCGCCCTTGTTGTAGAATCGTGCCAGACCCTTCTCAGTGCGACTGAGTCCGCGGTTTGCGATGCCAGTAACAGACACCTCGTCTTTCGAAACCACGCCCTTTTCCTGCAACCCGTCACGGATCTTTTCATTGACCAGGCGTCTGGTGTCGTTGTCGGGTATCAGCACCAAAACCCGCTTTCGTTCTTCTTCAGAAAGTCCCTTGATTCGATCGACAATCGCTTGGACGCGGTCGTCGCGGTTCGGAATCTCTTTCACCGTTTCACTGATTTGATTCAGCGCTTCGCGAGGCTGTTTGGCAATACTCGCCTCTACAGCAGCCTTGAGTTGCGGAGAGTCTTTCTGGCGCATGATGTCGCTCATCGTCGCGTAGTTCATGCCACCTTTGATGAGCTGGTCGAACGGTTTACCGGCCTCGATCGCACCAAGCTGCTCTCGGTCACCGATGAGGAAGACGCGAGATCTCGTTTGCCGACTGAATGTCAGTAGGTCTGCCGCATCCTGCGTATTTTGCAGGGAAGACTCATCAACAATCAGGACCTCTTTCTTGTCTTGTTTGACGTTCTTGAGATTCTTCAGCCGCGTCAAATGCGACGCCAAGGTCCTGCTTTCGATCCCGGTTTCTTCCTGGAGCGTCTCAGCGGCGGACCCAGTCGGGGCCAGTCCGCGGACCTTGAATCCACGGGATTCGGCAACCTCACGGACCGATCTCAGCATGTACGTCTTACCCGTGCCGGCGTAACCCTGCACACCAACAACACGATCTTTGCTGGTCAGCAGGAGCCGCGCGCCGGAAGCCTGGCCCTTTGTAAAACCGCGATCCTCGATCTCAGCGCTTACCCGCCCTCGACTGGAGATTGGTCTCATTTCGCCTTTACCGCGCTGCATCAGTGAGATTGTGTACGCTTCTTTCTTGAGCGCGGCCGGCGTCGTGAACGCCGGAATCCGGGACCGTCCTTTTGCCAAAACCGCCTCCACGAGCGCCCCAGAGTCCTTGTCTTTCGCGATCTCGCGCTCCAGTGCGTCGATGGTCACATTGCCGATGTCCGAGCGAAGAGCCGCCTCCTCGAGCTCGTCAACGGAGAACGTCGCTTCGCGCTCAGAAAGGTGGGAGCGGGCGAAATCGAGCGCTTCTCTGGCATTGTCTGCGACCGTGCGCGTGTCGTCGTCCGCCCGGGCCTTCGCAGCCTCTATGTCACGCTCCGGAGCGTAATCAAGGCGCTTTAACTCATCACCCCAGGCCTCGACCAGCGCATTGGCATTCGCGTGGTGTTTCGCGCTACGCGTGCGCACAGCGGCGTTGTCCATACCTTTAGCGGTCCGGTAGCCGTACTTTTCCGCCGCTCTCTCGATCTCTTGTCGTCGCTTCGAGAATCCCTTCCGCACGTCTTTCGGCACGGCCGAGATATCGAACGTGCCCTTCTTCGCATTCGACTCGACCTCATAGCCCAATGCGCGAACGCGCTGCGCGAGCTCGTTCCGATACACCTGGCCGATCTTCGTTGACGCGTCGTACATCTTCCGCGACTCGACCGATCGCCAATGCCCATCGGGTCGCTTTGTGAGGTTCAGAATGACGTTGTGCGTGTGCAGTTGCGGGTCCATAGCGCGCGACGTCGTGTGCGTGAAGGACCCGATAATCAGATTCTTTGTGTCAACCTCCTTGACCTTCCCATCGACCTGCTGACGGGTCATCGCGTACCGTTCCTCGAGGTGCGACAGGGCGGTTTTCACCGCTTCGTTATGGGCATCGATCAGCCTTCGATCGCCGCCGGCAAGAGCAAGCACAGACACCGACTTTGGCGCTGACAGTGTGAAGTCCCAGCCCTTCTTGTGCTGCTTGTCTCCTTCTCGAGTCTGTCGGCCGAGTTCGGTCCCGTCAGGGAGCTTGCCGTCCAGCATGTCCTTGAACTGGTCTTTTTGAACCTCGCCTTTGAGTCCGAGATCCTCGGCCCCTGCACCGCGCCATTCAGACGCGATATCTTCTTCTCCGTCCTTGGCGTAGTAGTCGGCTTCGGAGTAATAGTGCGAGGCGCTGGAGCTGTTTGTGATGACCTTGATAGACAGCATTGCGGCGGCCTACACGAGCTCAGATTCGTACATATCGTCCTGTTGAGGCGGTGGAGCCGGTCGGACCGGATCGTCGCCTTGAGGCGGCGGTGGCGCCCCATTGAGGCCGTTGCCCACGTAGTTCTCGTCCCTTTCGCGGCGTTTGGTTTCGTGCGAGTCATCGAATCGCTCGACGTCCGGGATCGTGCCCGCAGAGCCTCCCTTGGTCGATCCGACGCCAGCATCTACGAATCCTTCCGCAACCTTCGGGTGCTCCCGGTAGATCGTCTTGATCTGACCGACGGGAAGCCCGCGGCCGAATTTCAGGAAGCCGTGATAGTCCGGCAATTGGCTGATCTCTGTCGGCAATACAATCGGCCGAATGTTCCGTTGTTTCGAAAGCGTCACACCGTCTCGAATCTCGTTCGCACCGAACGAAATGCCTTCATAGGTCTCAACGGTCTCGCTGTTACCGAGGTTCTTGCTCGCGAATTCCGCCCCTTCGTTGTTGTTGTAACGAAACACGGTCCAGCTTGCGCAACCGCCAGCGATCGTCTGAGCCCCGTCTCGCGTGTAGACCGAAACGAGCTGAGAATAGGACTGAATTCCGACGATGATGCAGCCGCCGAACTTACGAATGCCGGCAAGACCGTCAAACAGGGAAGGGAGCTTGTTGAGGGTTGGTAGCTCGTCAATGCTGAACCAAACCCGCCGGTTGTCATCCGGTGGGATAGACGACAGAGCCGAAATAGCCGTATCCATCCAAACCGTAATGAGGGGACGAAGCGCGGTCCGCTGATCGTCCCGACAGGTCAGGAACACCCAGCTATCCCCCTCGTCCTGGCGTATCCAATCACGCAAAGAAAACTTTGCCGAATCGTTCGAGAGGTACTTCAGAGACTTCGTGTAGGTCGCCAGAACGCCACGAACCGATATCGCCATTCGCTCGCCGCCAGACGAGATAATAGAGGCGGCTTCGGTGTTCCGGACGTAGTGCGTAATCTCCTCAATACTCACGTTGAGGATAGCGTGCATCAACTTCTCGATGCTCGGATTCGGTTCCCTTTCGATCTTCTGGGCCATCGCAGAGAACACGATTCTTGCGCCCATTATCCAGAACGGATCGCCCCCAGTAGGGCGATCTGGAATGAGCGACTCGGCCATCCGGTCGAACTCATAATCACGCTCACACTCCTGCCAGAGATCCCATCCAGCGGATCGTGCATCCAACGGATTGAGGATTACGTCCTTACCTGGCCGATAGAAGAGCGAAACAAAATCACCGGTGTTGTCATAGACCACCATGCGGTCGCCACGACGTCGGACACCGGTAAGCATTTCCTTCAAAACGGTGCTCTTACCCGAACCAGATCCCCCCATCAACATGACGTGTGAGGTATCCGATCCCTTGGGCATCGGTACGCCGGCAATGGTCACTTCCGGGATTCGCCCGAACTGTCGTACCGCCTTTTTCAGTACGGGAGTGGTAACCAGCATCGTCCCTCGAACGTGCTCGTCCGTAGCCTGGTCGCTGCCGAATCGGTAGATGAATCGAATACCAATCATCAGCAAAACGAGGCAGGTAATGAATCCGCCAATCACGGCCCAGATTGCCCGCCGGTACACTTTATCGACGGCCGCCCTAACTCCTGGGTCGCGAATAAAGTTGACGGTCCGGACTGTCACCTCACGCCCGTCCGCGAGCTTTAAGGGCATAGTTCCCTCACTCTTTTTCATCCGCTCGACGACGAAATCCGCGACGAAGTACTTCCCAGTGATGTACCGCTCATAGCTCGTCGTACTCATCCAGAAGTACGTCCCGATCGACCCGATCAGGGCAAGCACGTAGATCCACATGCCCTTCTGGAGCACCTGTCCGATCATCCGAACGAAGTGGATTGCGGTCTGACCGCCGCGGGTGAAATTGCCGATAGAAGAGGACTGGAAAATACTCATTGCGCGTCACCTCGGAGCTTCTCAAGGGTTCTTATCGCGTCCTCCTTCGACTTAACGATGAGGTCTTCATCGAGGTGCCCAGCGATCCGCCTGGACAGGCAGAGGCTCTGGATAGCGAGGTTCAGTGTCGTTTGTCCCAATTCGGCATCCGGCCCCTCATTACGGAGTCCTTTCTCGGCGAGCTCGCGCCAGATATGCGACTCCTCAACCCCTTGCTTCCGTGCCATGTGCCGAACCTGGCCGACCGTTTCCTTGGGGTACCGAACTGTGATCTTGACCATCATGCCGTTGCGCTCCGCGATAGTTTCTATCCAATTATCGCAGTTATAGGAAAGCATATAAAGCGGAAACAACGGTCGACGGTTTTTAATTGGAGAGACAAGCGGTTGCGAGGGGACTGTCGACCATCGAACAAAGTACGGTCGACGATTTTTCTTAGGCAAGTCAGCGACTTGCCCATGCAGCGTACGCTGCGTAGGGTGTGAACCACTTTGGCGAACAACGTGAGCTAAAGTGAATCCCCCCAGGGCCCGAACACTAGCTCAGAAGGGAAACGGTTGGAATACGGCCATCCTCACCTGCGCTCGCAGCAGAGTGAAGGCATGGCCCCAATCCGTCCCGTAGACGCCACAGGATGCTTCATATGCGCAGATCGCGGGAAATCCGAACGGAGTTACCTCGAAACACTGTCGTCGTCTCCTGGGTCGTCTGAATGAGCCTTGAGTACCGATCTTGCCCACATATACGGTTTCATATAATCTGGACGCTCTAGTCCAACCTACCACACAGGAGTATCTACAGATGGGCAGAAAAACCGCAACCATTTTCCAGAGCACGGAGAAGCAAGTCTCTCTTTCGACGAAAATTCCGGAGAGCCTCAAGAAAGACATCGACGAGCTCAAGGAAAAACTGGCCGAGGTCGATCCCAGTCTGACGTTCAACGTGTCCCAGATTGTCTCGGACACGCTCGAAGTCGCCGTCAAAGCGGGACAGGACGAGCTCGCCGCGCTCGCCGCAAAGGCCCCGAATGGTACGGGAACCCGTCAGAGCATTCACAGTTAACCAGGCGTAGGATGCCGGCGAGCTTGGCGTGGTAGACAAGCTCCGTCGGTTATCCGCCATCCGTATCGAACAATCCTAGTTGCGATACGACAAAAAAAGGGCCGCAACAGCGGCCCTTTCTCTTTCTGAATTCTGAGTCTGATTGGTTAGCGGTCTGTCACTCTATCCCGCAACGACTCACCGCTGAACATTGTCCAGCCGCCGAACGCTTCTCGGATTCAGCATCTCATCCTGCCTTGGCTATCCGCGAACACGTCGGTACGGCGTCGTGACCAACCCTTTGATCTTGGCCAAGCAAATCGCCGCGCGGGCCAGTCTGGCAGCATAGTCCAGCTCCGACCAATCGATTGATCCGCCGTCTTCACCGTTTGTGTACGCGTAATCGATTGACTGGCAAGCGGTCAACATGGCCTGCAACAGTGTTCCGTCAGCGTGCTGACGCACTTCTCGCTCGGTGGGCGACGTATGCCTCGCACCACACCGCGGCAGTCCTCGTCACAATGGCCGTACTCCTCACGCATGGCCTCTGTCCACTTGAACTCACAGTCTGCACACTCGTAGTCCAAGAGCGTGGTTTCTGTCGGACCCTCATTCGTGCTCACGACTGATCCTCGGTCGTGGGTTCCTCGGCGAACGTCAGAACGCCTTTCCTGAGCATCTGGAAGACGGTCAGCGCGGGTTTCGTCCCACGTTTCATCGCTCGCCGAAGTCGGATCACGTCGTCCAGGTCGGAGCGCAGCCACAGCACGCCGCAACCGCGACGAGACGTTGATTTGACCGGAGAGCGGCTTTCCCACTTCAGACCGTAGTAGGGCAGTTCACCATCCGAGAGCGAGCTAATGAAGCTGCTATAGGTCATCGACAAGTAAGCGGCCGCTTGCTTGGTCGTAAGCCACTCAGCGGTCGCCGGTCGGCGAATGCTGTCGAAGATCTCCGGCTCTGCCGGCGGCAGAGTCGGTTCCGGTTTTAATGCCAATGCAGAGTTGCTCATATCCATTGTCTCCTTACAAAACAGCGGGTATTACCGCTAAGCGGCGCGGGATGATTGGGCCTCGCCGCTGGTCAGTTCCTTCAAGTAGTTGTGTGCAGCACTGGCAAGGCTCGCGGCCTTAGCCAATGCCGACGGGTCATCCGAAAGCAGCTCGATCCAGTGGTCGATGTAGCTCGCGTGTTCCTGTACCTGGCCGTCGATACCCAAGTCAGCGCACAGGAAAGCGGCGCCCAGCTCTGCAACCAGCTCCTCGGCCGCATAAGCGCTATCACCAAAGCGCTTGCCCAGTTCTCGATTCAGTCGAGACTTGCCGCCAGACCAGTGGGTCAGTTCGTGAAACATCGTCGCGTAGTAGTCACCATTGCTACGGAAGTTCATCCGGGGTGGGCATCGCACGATGTCTCGGGAAGGGATGAAGCACGGCGTACCGTCGTCGTGCTCGATGTTGGCACCGGTAGCCGCCACGAATGCCTCGGCTGCGTCATCGCTTGAGACATCCGGGTTAATCTCGGGGTTGTGGTCGGGTCGCTCGATGCCGTCCACCTGGTCGATGTTGAACGCGGTGAAACGGCGCGGCATCGGGATCGTCTCAACTTCACCGGTAGCGGTGTCGGTCTTCTCGATCGTTCGGAAGAACAGTCCGGTTGTGCCTTTTTCGCCTTTGCGCACGCAGCCACCCAGCTCGCGCGCTTGCTTGAATGTCAGCCAGTAAGGGGAGGCATAGCCGCGAAGCTCAGCCTTCATCCAGAAAATCAGAATATTGATACCGTTGTACCGTGCGCCGGTCTTCAGGTTGATCGGAAGGAACCCCGCACTGCTACCGCTCCAGCTTTTCTGCCAAGGCGGGCAACCGTTCTCCAACGCTTCAATGATGGCGTCAGTAACGGACTGGTAAAGGTCGCTTGCTTGCTTCATGGGGACTCCGAGAGAGTAGGGCGTAGATTCGTCTTCGTTCCGCGAGGGGAAGCCCGCCGAAGCGGGCAACCCCTGCGGCACCAACTAGGCGGCGTCCTTGGCGGCCTTGCCGTCGAGCATTTGCAGTTCCGTTGCAACGATCTCGGTCGTGTAGCGCGTCACACCGTCCTTGTCGTCCCACTTCCGGGTTTTGCTCCGGCCTTCGATGTAGGCGCGGCTACCCTTCTTCATGTGTTTCGCGACGATATCGGCGAGGCCACCGTAGAACACCACGCGGTGCCATTCGGTCTCTTCGACCTTCTGACCCTGCCCGTTGGTGTAGCTGTTGTTGGTGGCGAACGAGGCATTGACGACTGTCTTGCCGCCGTTCGTTTCGTTGACTTCTGGGTGGTCACCCATGCGGCCGATGATGGTGTGCTTGTTGATGTCTTTGGCCATGATTGGCTCCTTACTTCGTATTGGTTAATGACTTCGTTTTGGTATCGCCGGGGTTTCCCTCAACGATGAAAATATTATATGAATTCCTATAATTATTGTCAACCCCAAAACGCATTTAATTAACTGTTTTAATTATCTTTTTTTCCTAATCGACCCTTGCCGAACACTCCGCAAGCGGCCATGCTTTGGTTCGCAGAGCCCGGCGTCCGGGGCCGTCCCCGGTTTCTAACAAAAGGCGCGTAGCGCCACTTTGATTTCTCTGCCCGAGCCGCCAGCGAAACGCGGCCCGTTTGGGTAGCCGTGCTTCAGTCTCTTCGCCGGTACCAGAAAGATCGAAGGTTGTGGGGCGGGGCAAGGATTCGACCGCAAGCCGCAGCTAAGTGAGGGAGAGCAACGACCGAATCTGAACGGGTTAGGATCGAAAGCGCAGCGATCCTTTCACCGTTCCATGTTCTTCGTATCGTGGTACCGGATAGCGAAGAGATTGAAGTGCGGCATCTATCGCGCAGTGGTGATTTTCTTCACTCCGAGCGTTCGGCTACCTCGACCGTTGTGACGTGTGGACAAGCCTGACATAGCCCGGATCGTTACCCGAATGGGCAGAGACCCGCAGGGGCTCTGGTCGTAGCGAAGCGGAGACTAGAGCCGGATCAGCTCCACTTGATGGTGTCGCATCTTAAGCACCGGCAAGATCAAGATCGGCTAAGACTCAATCCAACCTATCAATACGATCTGGAATAACCGAATAAGCATGACTGCTAAAATGCGCACATGAATTTGCCAGCGGATACACCCTTCGACGAAGTACTTGTCGTGCTACGTGAAGCGCGCAAGAAGACCGGCAACGTAGGGAAAATCGCCCAGGTAGTCTTGCAGGACGGGCAACGAGTTAAGCGAGTAGCCTCGATCGTAGAGATACTTCGACCCGACGGATCGGTACATCACCACTTCCTGGATCTGGAGACCATTCGGTACACAAAGAAGGATGGTTTTGTCTACGAGTCGAAGAATAGTTTCAAGATCGATGACCAGAGTGAGGACAGTGAAATAGCCAAGCTGTCGGTCTTTCTGCACTCCCACCTCTCCGGTGAGCTCGCCGGCAAACTGGGCAATGTGAGAGTCGTCGGCGAGAAGGAGTATTTCGCGATCGATCAGATCCGCGAAATCGTTCCGGACCTCGCGGCCGACGATCGCTTCGATCTCGTGAAGAGCTTGCTCGAGCAAATCGAAGCCGGCGGTGCCGATGAACTTCGAACCGTGTTCGAAGGGATCGACCGCGGCGCCGTTCACAGTATCGCCTCTGCCGCTCGGCTCGCGGAATACCAGGTAGAGCTTGACGAGATGAGATCTCTCATCGAGAACCAGGCGACAACAGAGCATCAGCTGCAAAGGCAGCTAGAGAAAAGCCCCTGGATGTTCGGAAGCGAGTACAGCGAGCTTCTTGATCGACGCAAATGGACGCGAGACGAGAACGTCGACTACATGCTCCGGCGAACCGTGGATGGATATCTCGAGCTCGTCGAGATCAAACAAGCCGACGAGGCCTTGTTTGGCTACGACGGCTCCCACAATAGCTACTACCCAAGAGCTTCGCTCTCCAAGGTCATCGCACAAGTCGTCAAATACATCGATGCGATCGAAAACGACAAGAACCGAATCGTGGCGATCGACGGCGAGAATCCTGGAAAGATTCGAGCCCGAATCATCATCGGCAGGGATGGTTCGAGCGACGAAGAGCGTGACGCGCTCAGAAACCTTAACGCGCATTTGCATCGTATCGAAATCATGACCTATGACCAGTTGATCAGGATCGCGGAGCGGGTGTTGTCGATATTCAAGACGCCGGCGGCGCCAGCGGCCGACTGGGACGACGTTTTTCCGTTCTGACTGGCCGTCTAAGAAAACAGTCGCTTGTCCAGAGGAAGATCGAAGGGCTGAGAGATATCGAGCTCAAGGAAGTCGTCGTGTTCGGGATTGATGACAACATTCGCTTCGATCGGAACCAACGCAGATGGTACGACGAGTAACGCAGTCGCGCCGGCGGCGATCCATTCGTCGCCGATCGCGGTGAGTTCTTGCGGACCAGGAACGGTCCGCCAACCCTTTGGGAGATCCTCGATTAGAACTTCGGTCCTGTCGAGATCCTCGGGAACCTCGATTCGAAAGACAACCAGGTCGGGCATCGATTGCGTGTCAACGTGCGCAAGCGTCTCGAGGATGGCAAGCGACGTCGACGAAGCGGTGTAGACTGCTCTCCGTCCCGCCGAGGTCCATCGACCACCGACGAGTCGGGCTCCCTCTCCGTCGAATGCGGAATTCATCCATTTTCGAGTTGTGATGCGGAAGAGTTCCATCAGCTGAAGACTCCGTGTTCGATTCGAGTAAGAACAACGAACACCCGTTCGATGTGTGCCGGCGTGTCGAGCAGATCCCACGGACGCTGCCCGTTCAACGATGCGTTTGCCGTCGTCAACCAGGTTACGGTTTTGGTCGCTGACCCGAACACGTCAAGTGCGTGTCGGATGACGTTGAACATCGGTCGAGATTCGATCGGTGCAGGTTGCGGAGTAGCTTGTGTCGCCAGTTGTGCGGTCATGGTCTGTCCCTTCGTTCGCGTTGAAATGGCGAACTGGGACGACAGACTTAAGGAGTCGATGCAAGGCCGTAGGCGCAGCCGGAGCCAAGCCGCACGGCAGCCTTGCATCGAAGACGGTCTGGCGTAGATTCACGCCCACTCAAGAGCGGAGGGGAGATTTGGACGTGTGGCGATTAGGAGAACACTCCGTGCTCGATCCTCACGAGGACCGTGCGCACACCATCGATGCCCGCGTCAGTATCCAGCATCGACAACGGTGTACGGCCGTCGAGGGCCGCCACAGGGCTCTTGAGCCAATGCTCCGCCGTCTCGGACGCCTCGAATACCTCGAGAACATGCTCCAGGATCTTCTGTACGCGCGAGAGCCGGTCGGATTCGAGCATCCCGAGGGAACCCGAGGTCTTGCTGATTCGACGCCAGTGGCGATCTGAGACGCCCAGGAGCTCCGCAAAGCGGCCGACAGGGATACCCCATGCGTCCATGAGGGCTGTGGCACTGTCGACCGGAAGCCCGGCGCGTGTCGCTTCATCAGCAACGAGGAATTGAGGGGCTGTCATAGTAGGCTTCTACCTGGGTCGTCACGTCGGCCATTTGTCCTAAGTATACCGGACAGACGTCCGCCCTTCAAATGATCGGAACGCCCGGGGTACCTGCGTCGCAGCGATGCTTAGGGAGATTCTCAGACCCCCGCGTGTCGCAGCCGTCACGGGTGACGACCGGTCGAATCATCGCGCAGCTCTTCTTCGCCAAATAAGTGTCGGGCAACCAACACCGGAAGCAATAACCCGAAAACGAGCATCGAAACGCTCATGAAGATGATCACCGTGTGCTTGAGGAGGAGCGTGCCGGCCAAGACGCTACAGGTGACGTCGAACATCGGTTCCCGCTCAGCAGCATACTCAGTTGCACAACCAGAAATAACAGTCATCTATTTCTGATGCATCGTCGTTGCCGTCGAGCAACTCCTAAACGATTAGGCACCTGCGAACACACTGTATGTCCGCAAGGGACGTTGGACCAGGCGGACGGAGAGTGTCAATAGAGGCCAGCCGACACTCATAAACAATACAACTCGCACTCTCCTCCAACTAGACGCTGCCCGCACGCCAGTACACTTCGTACCGCGGACGCAGCATCACCGTGTCATCTAACGTGCGAACATGGAAGAAGAATCTACGAGAAATAAGCTACAGCGGATAGTCGGCCGCCGATTTGTCCTGACCAGTAAGGTGCGCAAAGCGCCGTATTGCCGGGGCTACCGTTTTGGCAGTGGTACCGCGTCGTTGGTTGTACGCCCTGGGACTTTGAAGCAACTTTGGATGGTTCTTGAGATCTGCGTCGCTGCCGACAAAGTCATCATCATGCAAGCGGCTAACACGGGACTCACGGGCGGATCTACGCCATTGTCATCGTACGACCGAGATGCGGTGATCATTAGCACTCTGAGGATCCGATCCATTGTCCCAATAAGGAATGGACAACAAGTGCTGTGTTACGCAGGGGCGACACTGCAATCGTTAGAGAAAGCGCTGGAACCGCTGGGGCGCCAGCCCCACTCCGTGTTGGGGTCCTCCTGTATTGGAGCTTCTATTGTCGGCGGCGTTTGCAACAACTCGGGCGGTTCGTTGGTGCAGCGTGGGCCCGCTTACACTGAAATGTCGCTATTCGCGCAACTGAGTGAGGGCGGCAATCTCGAGCTGATCAATCATCTTGGTATTTATCTCGGTGCAACGCCAGTTGACATACTCGACCGCCTCGATCGTGGATTGATCGACGACTCACTGTTTGAGGCTACCGACGCCGCGGCATCTGACAGCGAGTACGAAAGTCGTGTCAGGGATGTCGACTCAAGTGAGCCGGCGCGCTACAACGGGGACGCCCGTCGGTACTTTGAGTCCAGTGGCAGCGCAGGGAAGTTGGCCGTGTTTGCGGTCCGTCTTGACACCTTTCCTGCCTACGACGAGCAGGCGACGTTTTTTATTTCGACCGACGATACAGCTGCTTTGACCGGCATACGCCACGCGCTCCTCGATGAATCCCGAGCATTACCCGTTTCGGCGGAATACATCCATAGCGATGCGCTTGATCTCGCCAACCGGTACGGCAACGATACGGTGTGGATTATTGATAAGCTCGGCACCCGCCGAATTCCATGGTTATTCCGAACACGCAGTTTGTTCGAAGCGGTTATCGGCCTAGCACTAGGAAAAGAAACCTCTGCGGTCGAGAAGTGCCTGCAGATTCTCGGCCGCATACTGCCGTCGCGAGCTCCTCGTTGGTTGGGCCGAGCGACACAGGAATGTCCACATCACCTAATCCTGAAAACAAGCGATGAAGGAATTCACTCTACGCGGGCCTTACTCGATTCGATACGCAAAGACCTAGGCTTCGTGGTTCACGAGTGCAACCCCAAGGACGCTGCGCGTGTGTCGCTTCTCCGCTTTGCTGCAGCAGGTGCCGCTGTCCGGTATGAGGCCGTGAAAGGAGGAGAGGTCGCGGGCATCGTCGCCCTCGATATAGCGCTTCCGAGAAACGCCTTGGATTGGTTTGAAACGCTCCCGGCCGCTCTGGATGCCCGAATACAGAAGAAACTCTACTACGGGCACTTTCTATGTCATGTACTGCATCAGGATTACATCGTACACACCGGTGAGAGTTGCGACGAGGTAAAGCGCGAGCTACTTGCGCTGATGGAAGCGCGCGGGGCGAAGTATCCCGCGGAACACAACTTCGGACACACCTACAGCGCACCTGACACCACGAAGGACTTCTACCGTTGCTGCGATCCTACGAACTCCTTCAATCCGGGTGTCGGCGGGATGTCCACACGAAAAAACTATCAATGATCCATAGTGCCAATCTCTGCCGATTGGAATCGACAGTTATCAGATACGACGGAGAAAACCGTGCTAACGAAATATGTGAGGAACCATGAAACTGTATGACATGACCGGTGCGCCGAATCCGCGCCGGGTTCGGATTTTCCTGGCCGAGAAGGGAATCGACATCGACAAGGTCGAGGTCGACGTCATGGGCGGCGAGAACCTTCAGCCCGAGTATATGGCGATCAATCCTCGCGGTATTGTCCCGACCCTGGAGTTCGAAGACGGCTCAATCATTGACGAGTCGAGCGCTATCTGCCGCTACTTTGAAGAGACGAGCCCTGAACCGGCGCTCTACGGCACAGATGCGATATCGAAAGCGTTGATTGAGGCGTGGATAAGGCGAATCGACCTCGATTGTTACTACCCGGGCACTGAGGTATTGCGCAACAGCAATCCCGCTTTCGAAAACAGAGCGGTGGCCGGGCTCGACAACACGCCGCAGATTCCGGCTCTCGTTGATCGTGGGAGGAAGCGCGTGTCAATTTTCTACGCTCAGTTCAATGAGTACTTGAATGGTCGTGAATTTATCGTTGGCGATCAGTACTCAGCGGCGGATATCGTTGCGCTCTGCACCGTTGATTTCCTAGAGCAGTACGCGGGCATCTCAATCGCGCCTGAGTACAGCGCCCTCGTGTCGTGGTATGAGCGCTGCGCTCAAAGGCCCAGCTCCAACGCCTGACAGGAAGCCGATTAAATCGCGGTGAGTAGACGGCTCAATCGTTAGCTCTGACGCCGTTGTTCGCGCAGATCACTTGGACGTAAACCGAAGTGATTTTTGAAGACGCGACTAAAGTGCATCGGGTCTGAGAAACCCCAAGAAAACGCAATATCGGCGATCGTTTTGCTTTTCATAAGCGGATTCCCGATATCAACCCGGCATTTCTCTAAGCGTAGACGCTGAACGTAACGTGCGGCCGTTTCACCTGTCGACTGAAACAACCAGTGCAGGTAGCGCTTCGAGATTCCGTTCTGCGCCGCGATATGGGCCAGCGTTAGATGAGTGTTGCCAAGGTTGTTCTGGATATAACGTTGGACGGACTTGAGTTTCGACAGTCGAGAGGACGCGCGACTTTCCTCATCGAGGTTTCTCACAGAGCCAGAAAGTAGGGCTACGGCGGCTTCCGACAAGTGTTCGCCGCGTATATCGGACGCAGTTAAAGAGCGGTCAGTCAACGACTCGATGAGCGCGGTAAGGAGAATCGCATTTGGGGAGCCGGCCTCGATTTTGCCGGCGGTGTTATGCCATGTTTCCGGCAACCAGTCCTGCAGCCGGCTCAATGGCAGTATCAAGGAGACTTTGTGCAATCGTTCCCTGACATCGAAGCGCATGTCTTTCGTGCTGTCCCAAACCAAGATATCGCCGGGCCCTAGACTGTAATCGTCGTCGCGTAAGCGAAAATATTCGTGCCCATTGCGTATCAGTTGGACCACGACCTGGTCGCAGTCGTCCAAGGGCCGCAGGCGTACGTTTCGGCGACCGCTACATGGATCGCATACCGCCTCGGCTATTGTAACGTCATCGAACCGGGAGGCCCGGACCGTGGCAAAGAATCCATCTGGCTTATGCGGGGGCACATCCCACGAACCGTAAGTCTGGGTAAGAGCCTCGACCCATAAGTCGTACTGTTCGGACGCCGAGAAGGGGTCCGTACTAATGAACTCGGTTCGTGCACTGTCTAAATCAGTCAGGCTCATCGCCCGATAATAATACACCCGAGGCGAATGAACGAATTGCACTCACGGACAACGTCCGTTGCGCCGTGCCGCAAACTGATTTCGCAGGCCTCGGTCTACTATGCAGAAGCGTTGCCGCGCTCGCGCTCCGACCGCGTCGGAGTCCGTGGAGTAGCGAGCGACTCGCGTATCGACGTTTCCAACCGGGGGGTATGGGCATGAAAAGTAATTTGGTGCACGCGGCGAGCAATACGCTCGCGCGTTCGATAGGTTGTACGGCGGTGATCGGAATCGCATTGACGACCTTCCATGGCACGGTGTATGCCCAGGACTCCGGTGCGCAGAACCGCGGTGTCATCGAAGAAGTGACCGTGACGGCACGGAAACGCGAAGAGAGCATCCTGGAGGTGCCCGAGTCGTTGACGGCGTTTTC
>ERZ1740062.348-NODE-348-length-28562-cov-41.432069_pt1 | contig 28562 bp, 22 predicted proteins | sample MGYA00581741_ERZ1740062 | MGnify/ENA primary metagenome ERZ1740062 (study PRJEB43018, sample SAMN04849747) | marine metagenome | isolation source: floating plastic debris | place: Pacific Ocean | collected 2008-09-01 | study: EMG produced TPA metagenomics...
ACAAAATGCCTACTTAGGAGATGCCAACCTAGAAGGTGCCAAACTACAAAATGCCTACTTAGGAGATGCCAACCTAGAAGGTGCCAAACTACAAAATGCCGACCTAAAACGTGCCAAACTCAACGGTGCCAACCTCAGAGGTGCAAGATTCTGGGATAAAAAATCAGACAGCAAAGCCCGTAACATAACCCCTTCACAAATCAAACAAGCCAAAAACTGGGAAACAGCAATATACAGCCCAGGATTCCGTAAAAAACTAGGTCTACCACCAGAGAAGCCCTCAGACTAATTTCCCACCAACCCAACTATCAAAGAAGCATCAATCAAAGTGGTAGAGCGTGTTTTACCTTGCTTACAGGTGAATGTAATGGTTGCTGAGAAGGAATTACTATAATCAATCGATTTAATGATGCCTTGATATCTGTCGTCGCGGTCAACATTCATAGGAGTTGGATAAAACTCAACTTCATCACCTGGTTGATACTGTGTTTTTATTTCCTCTTAATCTCTAAGTATCACCGTATTTTTTTGATTGTCATCGCTGACAATAGTTATTGTCTCAGGGTCAGCAGGTGGCGTTTGCCCTTGCTCTAAAACAGTTTCAGGTATATCAAAATTATCCTTGTCTTTGTCACATTCAGACGTGACATTAATTTCATCCAATTTACATGCAACAAATATTACACTCCTACCCTTACGTGTTACTTCCCCATAACCCAACTCCTGCATCTTCTTAAACAGGTCTACGACATAAGCTGATGCTTCTATCCCAGCAACTTTAGCCCGGTTGGCAATATTCCTCTTACGGTACACATCACGAGCGCTAATGCCGTCAGGGTGCTTATTTAGGGCTTCATAGTGGATTTGTAGGAGTATGGAAGCGATATCATCAGAATTGACATTTACTTTCTCCGAGGTATTTCTTAAGAGGTATTTTGGGAGATGTAAATCATGCGAGTTCTGATTGGAATTCCTAGGGTTGGAGAAGTCCAACCTATAATAAAATAATCTTCAATGGCATTTTCTATGGGAATTTTGGAGTGGTCGTAAACTGGAACAACAAGGTTTTTTATATATTCTTCCGTCGTTTCATCAAGACTAATTAAAATTGTTTTCCGGGCAATTCGACCCATATGTTTAATAGAAGAAGCAGCATTTTCAACACATAGCAACGAACCTAAACAAAAAACATAATCATAGGACTGATTATCAATTTCAACTAAAGCGGTCTCAATAGGCTTGTGAATAGTTTTATAACCTCTTTGAGCTGCTTTTATCAGCATCTTAGCTGAGATATCAATACCTGTATATTCATTTTTACCCTGCAACAACTCACTCAAAGCTCCGGTTCCGCAACCAATGTCTAAAACATTGCCTTCAGGGTGATTATATTTATGAAATATAGACGTTGCTTCATGTAAATATTGTGCATTATAGTTGGGACTCTTCAATACCGAGTCATAATTATCAGCAAATTTATCATAAAATTCTTCAGCAGATATTTTTGTTGACATCTTTTCTATTGCCACTTAACAGAAGCCACAATGTAAACTCTAAACCTAAAAAGTTTACTTTAATTATTTTTCTTATAATTACTAGAATTAAAATAATACCAACTGATTCGCTCCTGGTGGGCACGGAGCATATAACCTCAATCTATTCATATCTGTGCCCTCCCAGTCACGAACGCTACGCTTATCAGTTGGATTTGAGACATTTATGAGAAGCTATAATTCGGTCTAATTTTTGATGAAACTCATCATCCGTTAATTTACAAACAGGTTCTCGTTGAGGATAGATTTTGAGAATATTTGCTGCATCTGTATAAACTGGTGGAGCAATTACCCATGTAGGGACATTTAGTTCTGGTGATGCACTTTGAGCTGGATGCAATTTCCTAAACTGTTTTTACTTCTTGCGTTTTTGTTTCGGAGCAAGGTTAAAGTATTCTTCTATTCTTTGTACTTTTGTATATATGTTTTCTACTTGGTTTTGGGTTCTCTCAATCTGTGTTTGAGTATAGTAATTTAAATTGACTGGATGTCCGCGAAAGACTAAATGAGTAAAGCCTAGAAGCGCCAACATAAAGAAAATTAGAGTGAATGAACCTATAAACGTCAGGGTACACATATCTGCTCTACAAATCCAGTTCAAAGCCTCCTGTATGATTTCTTCTATCCCTTTGATGCTGCTTTTGTGCATCTGCTGCATCATCAATTTCTGATTCTGTAATGCTTTCTCTATCTGGTCGTGCATCGTCAATAGTTCCCTGCTCCTGGAATTGGTGGAAATCTCTTTCTTGAGTTCTCTCATCTGGTATTGGTTCAATTCTACGTTCGGGATTTGATTGTTCGAGAGATGCTGACTCAAGTTCATTAGCTGCTCTTTCAGGGTCGGTATTTCCTCTAGGACGGTTTTCAAGTTCGGTGAGGCTTTGCTCAAGATGCTCAATTGCTTCAATTGCTGCTGTGATGTTAAGTCTAGTGCGTTCAATGCTGTTCCAAGCCTGTTGCAAGATTGAGCTAGATTGTTGATGGTTTCGCTCTGGTCTGCCGCTGTTGTCAGTTGCTCTGCTGTTATTTGTGTCCACTCGTTTAATTCGCTATGTAGTCTTTTAAATAATCTTTGCCATTCTGTTGGTGCTGTTTCTGTTAGTTGTGCTAGGTAACCTATGTATTGGACTAGTTGAAATGCTGGGTCTTCTTGATGCATTCCAGAGTCCATTGCAAAGCGTAGTACTTTGGCTTGAAATTCTGCCGGTTTATCTTCTAGTAATTGGTCTAAGTGAGATTTTCGATTTTTGTTATTACTATTCATATATTTACAGGAATGAAATGTATTAGTACCTGAGTATTTGATATTTCCGCGAGAGCATCAGCTAACCAAAACTCTTGCGTGCAAGCGCACCTCTTCTCCTCAGCTCCTCTGCTCCTCAGCCCTTCTTCACTCATCAAGTCCAAACTGCTTTCCATTTGCACTAAATTCACTCTTAACTGCATTCATCCAACCGAATAATCTTGAGCGATTGCTTAGGGTTAATTGTGGATGTTCTAATGCTTCTGAAAATGACAGGTCGTTATTGTCTATTAGGTCAAAAATGTCGTCGAATAATTCTGGTAGATTTAGTTCTATTGCGCCTAGTTCTAGTGCTGTCTGTCTTGCTTTGGAGTTGTTATAACGACTAAATTTATCGCTTGCACCCCAATATAGGTTTCTGATAACTGTGTAATCTACTTGATTGCTACAAAATTCTAGTAGTCTTTTTAGTTGCACTACTGAGTCTTTGACTCTGCCTAGTACGGATATCATGGTGATGCGATATCCCAGTTGTTTGGCATTCTCAAATAGATAAATATCGTTGGCTAAATTCTCAAAGTATTCTGCTGCTCCAGCAGGTAGGTCTACTAATGATATTTGGGGAGAAAGTGATAGTAAGTCATCTTGCAATGCATCTGCTCCTCCTCTTTGATTTAATTTGAGAGTTTTTACTGGTTGGTTATCGCGGTTATAGTGTCTCCACAGTTGGGGATTAGATGGGTCGCATTCATAAGGGATACAGTTGATGTCACGCTGTCTATAAATATCTAATAAAATCCTGGCTACAACGCTTTTGCCTGTGCCGCCTTTATTACCCGTAACCATGACGATTCTTTTGGGGGTTGGGGGGGTTTTATTTTTACTCTGAGGTTTAGTAGTGCTTTTGGTTTTGGTCATAGGAGAAGGCAGGATTTAGAGGGCAGGTGAATGAAGGTTTTATATGTAATTGAAAAAGGTAAAAATTTAGAGGTGAATTGAAGAAGGCAGTCTCTGTGGAAAAACAATTTATGCTCCGGAGGGTAAGCTCCGCTAACACCACCATTTATCGGGCGTAAATTTTTCTTCTTTTTTACTGAGAATTTAGAGGGCAGAAGTGATAAATGCATCTCCCGAATAAGAGGAGCTATAGGTCGTCGTCATCATAGAGTTGAGGTTCAAAGCTATGAACTTCTGATTGTGGTGATTTCTTTTTTGCTTTTACTGCTTTTGATTTTTGGATTGCGTGGTTTGTTGATTCATTCAAAGTTATCTCAGAATCAACTATCTCTTGATTACTAAAATTCTCTTGTGCTTGCTCGGTGGTATCTTCTCCTAATAGAGATGTTTTCTTTTTCTTGCGGGTGCGGGTGTTTTTCTTGACTTCATTCAATAAATACTTCAATCTACTACCGCTAATCTGAATATCCAAACTGCTTAATACTTGAGATATTTCGTCATAGGTGTAGTTCTTTTTTAAAGCGGATTCGATGTATCGTCTCATTCTACGAATGGCTTCTTTTACTGATACATCAGGTAACTCTTTGGGTTTTAATTCTTTTAGTGCTTGTATGGCTGATGGGATTTTCTCCTTATCTACTCTGTCTTGCTCTTGCTGTGATGTTACTGTCAAGTCGCTTTGCTCCAATTCAAAATTCAAAATTTAAAATTCAAAATTAATTCTGTTCTTTGCAGGACGAAAACAAAGCTAATGGGAATTTTGTCCAAGACCATTTGTTCCTGTCCTGTTTTATGCCTAAATGAAAACATTTTGAATTGTTTGGTCAGTGGCTACGCTCCAATTCAAAATTAGTAATTCAAAATTCAAAATTATTACTCTTCCCTTAAGGGTAAGAGCTTGAAATGCGGTGCGACCTCACTGAGGTCGCAAGCGCACCAAGAGAAAGGAATATATTTTTTATTTTTTTTCCCGCTTAGGGAGAGGTTTGTATCCTTAATGAATCAATTAAAAATTATTTATCTTCTCTTTAATTTTGAATTTTGCATTTTGAATTTTGAATTGTTTCGGTCATGGGTTATTATCCCCGACTGGTAATTAGTTGATGTTTTAGTACTTGAAGTAAGAGGTTGACGGTAGATGGATATCACAAGAAGAAATATAAAAAATATTTTCTCTTATCTCGAATATCTATTTAATATTTTTCAAATTATCCCTGGCATATAAATAAAATTATGTTCTATTTATTTAAAAATGACACTATTTATTTATGTTTACTAAATATTGTATTCAGAGAATATTTCATCATCAATAATACTCTTTGATGATTCTATTTTATTTGATAAATACTAATAGTTTATCTACTCAATATTTTGCATTTATACGACTTTTGATAGAGGTTTTAATATTTCTCTATTGTGAGATTGTATTTAGTTCTTGAATTCGTCTTTTATATTTATTCGCGATAAAAAATAGTTCTACCAATTTATTTTGGTAAACCTACTTTTCAATATGGCTGAATGGATTCTCATTTATTTCGTGTGTTGGGTAGTTTTAATCTTCTCCGAGGGTCGTCTATCATCTCCTCTCCCCCACATTTTTCGTTTGGCTGCATGGTGGGTTGGGGTCTTTCCTCCAGCCCACGGTCATATCGTAGGGGGAGCAAGCCGTGCCTTTTGCCTGGGGCAAACCTCGCTGCGCTCGGACGACAGACTTGCCAAAGGGGCACCCTTTGGAAACCCGTTAACTGAGTTCAGAAGATACAGCAGCTTGCAGTTTTTACTAATGTTTTGACTATGCGTCCAAAGCTATCAAAAAACTTACGTAGAACCAAAAAGTTAGAGGCTCATATTAATGTCATTGAGGATGAAATTATTAGACAAAAAGCTGTTGATGCTGGTCTATCAATTGCGGAGTTTGTTAGACGCTCTGTTTTATTAAAACCAATTCCTAAACGATTGAGTAAAGTTACTTCGTCAACATACTTAGAACTGCTCAGAATTGGAAACAATATTAATCAACTTACTAGAGCTACAAATATTGCTATCAAAATGGGAGTAGAGCCGCCTTGTTGTACTCAACAGTTGGAGGAACTGAAAGTACTTTTACAAAATGTTGGTTTACAGCTTTCCCAAACGTCGAGGGAATTGGTTAATGAGGATGAAATAGATGAGGATTTGGATTTGTATTGGGAAGATTTATGAAGGGTTTGGGGTGTCGGTAATCTCCATCATTTTATGTCGGGAAATTTAAACCATTTGGGTGTAGGGTCAAGCGAGCTTTGAAAAGTGATTTTGGGGTTTGAAATTTAGTGTGACCCCATAGATAAATCTGGGGGGTTTGAAACGGCTTGAAACAAGGAATAAAATTTGGTTTTCTCCCTACACCCCACCACCTACACCCTAACCCCCCAATAACACTCAGGATATGAGGAGTAAAGAATGATTGGTAAGCAAACTAAGGGTAAGAGTTTTCGCGGACTTCTCAATTATCTTGAAAATAAGCAGGATTCATGTTTGATTGGCGGTAATATGTTTGGTAGAAATGCTGCTGAATTAGCTAGTGAGTTTCGGGTATCTCAACAGCTTAATCCTAGTGCTGAAAAAGTGGTTCACCATGTTTCTCTTTCGTTGGCTTTTGGGGAACGTTTGGATGATTCTTCTTGGTGCGCTTTGGCTGGTGAGTATATGGAAGCTATGGGTTATACGGCTAACCAATATGCTGTCTACCGTCATGATGATACTGAACACGAACACATACATATTTGTGCGAGCAGAATTCGTTTAGATGATGGTTTGATTACTCGCGATAGCTGGGAGTATTTACGCTCCGAAGAAGTTATTCGTCGGTTGGAAGATGAATATGGTTTGCAGCACGCACCATCTAGTCGGGATAGGAAGAAGCGACGGGTGAGTAGCGGACAGTTGAAACGGGTTGAAAAGGAACGAGCTTGTTATGAGTTGGGGGAAACTCAGGTACCTCCATCTATTCCTGTGAAAGTTAAGTTGCAAGAAGCGATTGACTCCTCAACACGGGATAAGCCCAGTTTACCTCGGTTAATTGCTAGGTTGCAGGTGCAGGGTATTGAAGTAAGAGCTGGTTTTACTCGTACTGGTAAGTCTAAGGGAATTTCTTATTGTATGGATGATGTTGCTTTTAGCGGTTCTAAGTTGGGTGCTGCTTATACTTTTAATGGGTTGCAAAAGCATCGGGGAGTTGATTATGAATCTACCAGGGATGATGAGCGGATTAAGGAGTTGATTGCTAATCCTAATTTGGCTATGGAGATGTTTCGTCGTGCAATGGAGCAGCAACGATTAAGAATACATCAGCAACGAGATAAAGGTGGTTTTGAGAGATGAGTAAATGTAAATATTTTTGGAGCTTTGATTACGCCAGAATATAAAGCTAAAGTGTCTAAGAGATGGTTATGCCTCTGGGGATGATGACTGATGGGAAATAACCTTCTGGAGTATGACCGACGACAAGTGAAGGTTCGGCGCGGTTCCCCCATCCGCCCGAAAAACCGGTTATTTATCTTGAGGTGAGCTATGGGTAGAAAAAGCAGGTTAAAGGAAGAACGTAGATTAGAACGCATGTCTCGGAATGACTATCATATCAGAACTCCAAAAGAGCTTAAGCGGCAAGTTGCAAGTATATCTGAAAAACAGTTTAATTACTGTGCGAGTTCCTCACTGAGGTTATTTGAGAGGGGAGTTCTAAAGGGCGTGCTGACAACCATTTATAAGCACCCAGTAACACAAAATTTTACTGTGGAATATAATCTTCTACCCAATAAGAACTTGAGCAAGAACATTCCAGAACATCAGTATGAGTGTTTAAAGCTTTTTTTCTGTAAAACTAGCATTGATAATTTTTACGATGCCAGTCAGGGCGATAAAGATGTTAAAAAATACAACTATGCGACTTTATTTTTCCTCGACTCTAAGGACGGAGAACCGTTTATTAGAACTCAGAGCGTAGTTTATAACAATTTGGTTTACTACAACCTAAAGAATAAAGAGCAATGGATGGTTGCCAATATAGAAAGAATAAAGAATGGTAAAACCCTACCCGATATTATGTGGGAGTTTGAGAACAAGTTACACGAATCATCAGATACATTCGTACACTAATTCTCGGTGTGGTTCTTTTCCCACACCACACGGCAGGTAAATTTATCTTCCGGTAATTATTCGTTATCTACAGCAATTCTATAGACTGACCAAAATAATTCTAAATACCTTAAGAAGGCAGAAGATAGGAGGCAGGAGGCAGAAGGCATCTCCATAAATAAGTGAGCGGGGATTTAATAAGGAATAATGTTTTATTTTATCCATGAATAAATGAGCGGGGCTTCAGACCGGCGTTGCAGAGGGCAGATGACTTTTACTTTGTGATAGATATTACCTATTTTCCTTCTGCCCTCTGCCCTCTGCCCTCTGCCTTCCCTTGGCAATTAAACTTTAACGAGTCGCACGGGGTTTCCAAAGGGGGCTTCCCCCTTGGCGAGCATAGGCTATAGCGCAATTAATGGGGTTACGTAGTATTATGTACTACATAGCCATTGCTCGCTAGGGAGAATGGCGGGAAATACGGGGGAGTATGCTCAACAGCCGAAAACGAGGAATAGCAGGAGTTTTGAGGTGACAGATGTATTTTTTGGGGTGGACTAAATCACAGTACCCGTCAGTATCTTTGTAGTATACATTAGTATCTCCCCCTAAAAAAGGGTAGCTGCTTTTTTGCTATCTTTTGACCATCAATTAACTGTTAGCAGTACCCTTCAGTAACTCTACAGTACTCTTCAGTACAGCAGAAAATATTAGTTATGATTATCACTTAGGGCTACCCAAGAGATTTTTTGTTATATCCGAGTATTCTTACAGAAAAAAATCAGAACAAGCTTTAATCGCTTATTCTGTAAGGTTTTTATTGAGTATTCTAGTAACTATTTATAAAAGTGAACTTTTGTATCATTTTTGTATTACTTGTGTAGCAAGATAACTCGATTTTCTCCTCAAATGGTATTGGTATGAGGATTTGAATCGTTTCGAGGGGTTTAAAGCTGTTACAAGTTTTCGGGAACCAAGGGGTCATAACTATTCCACCCCCCCTTCCGTTCTTTATGGATTTCTGGTTGGAGGATTATGTATTTTTTAATTGGGAATGCTACCCCACAGAGATGGAGTGGATAGTACAGTCTGAGTTCAGATAAAGTCGTAACAAGTTTTCTCGTCCAAAGGGGGTATGGTTTTTTTTTCAGTCCCTTTGGTTTTGATGCACAAGTATTGCACCTTCTTTAAATCCCCAACCAAGGACGTAAATTTGCTCGTCTCACCCAAGCGGTTGGTGCTGTTTGAGTGCCAATACGAATGTCATTTGATTGACCTGCTTCCCAAATATAAACCAGTTCGCCATTGTATTCACATTTCGCTTCAAGTCCTAACTTAAATACTTGATTGGCTGCATCTTTAATATGTTTAATTTGCTCATAGCTATAGTTCTTAATTTCCTTGAATAATTTCTCAGTGTCGGCAATCTCTAAAATCAGTTTTCCTAGTACATGTAAATTATTCCAGTTGGCGATTATTTGTTTACTAATTGATGGAGTATCAGCACTACCAGTGGTTTCAGGATTTTGCTCTTTATCTTCAACAGAAATTTCTTGCTCCTTGGTGACGACATGAGAGCTATTTTGTGACGGCACCGGGTTATCCGGGTGACGACCTGAAGTGTTTACTGGTGCTGGATTTGCGCTCTTATCATCATCATTACCCGAATTACTCATCTCAATATCAGGGCAGCAACCACTAGTGAATGGTGTCTTCTTGTCATAGCTATTAGAAGAAAACACGTCATTTTCCTGAAAATCAGCACTAGCAACACTTTCAGTCGTCACCCCAGTCGTCACCTCATCTGTCACCCCAGTCGTCACCCCATCCGGTTTTACAGCAGCTTTACCGCTTTGGGAGTAACTATCTTCCTCAACAGAAGAATTAAATTGGGGAGAAGTTTTCATCTCCACCCAACCCTCATCTGAGGACTTATCTCTCTCCCTAGGAGCCTCACAGCTTTCGGTGTTTACAGAATTTGGCGCTGCTGAGTGTCCCTCTCCTGTGGGAGACGCTACTTTCTCAGCACCTCTCTTATCGGAGAAGTTACCAGAACTACCCCCCTCAGCCCCTCTCCTATCGGAGACGCTACGCGAACTGCCCCTCAGCCCCTCTCCTGTGGGAGACGCTACTTCCTCCGCTCCTCCGCTCCTCCGCTCCTCCGCTCCTCTGCTCCTCAGCCCCTCTGCACCAAATTCCATCCCAGAAATCATCAGAGGGAAATTATGACCGGGTTGACGAATACCAATTTTGGTAATAAATCTACCTGCCTTTGTACGCTGTTTAGATGAATCAATAGAAAGCTGAGTTTTGAGAAGATTAAGCAAAATACTAGAAAAGCGCTGGGTAGTCATCGTACCCTGTCCATTAGCACTTGCCCATTGAGCGTAATTAGCGTACAAGCAGTGGCTAGGATTGCCCACAGCATCGCCAATTTTGGTTTTAATGGTAGGGTCATAGTAAAGGCATTGGTCAGCCCAATTGGCTAAAGGATTGGTCTCTAGTAAAACCTCAGTACTAAATGTCCCCAAGGAAGGAACGCGAGATGCGGTATTGCGGACATAATCAGCAACGTCGCTTTTTGGCATTGATAACACCCAGAACAATAAACCTGGTAAATAAGGTTGGAATTCTGGCATTAAATCTCGACGCAGGTGGGGAGGAATAAACTGCTCAAAGCTCATAGACAGACGACGACGGAAAAGGGCATTAGTGTAGTCGCAGCTTTGAATCGCTTCATTAGCAGCCACCCAGACCATACCAGGGAACTTAAAACTACCAGTTTGCTGTACGCCTTTTTTCTCAATTCGCAGGTAGTCATTGCCGGTAATTGCTTTGAGGACGCTGACATCACCTGCATAGCGTTCTGAATCAGTAATGAAGATAGCTTTCTTACCATAAAACATCGCCATCTCGAAACGGTTTTGCTCCAACTGTTTGAGATTGGTAATGGCGTAATTGTCTTCACCTAATAAGCACTGTATGAGTCGTAAAATAGTACCTTTACCAGTACCACCCGCACCAATTAACTCCACATAGCGCTGTAATTCCCCAGCAGTTTCGGTAATTGTGGCATTCATGGCAGCACGAATTACTTCTACCCATTGGGGATTATGATTACAGGTGGAAAGCAACCAATCGGTGATTGGCTGACATCCAACTTCTCTATCGCTCCATTTGAAAGGTAAACCAGATAAAAATCTAAATCCTGGCTGATGCTCTTGGGTTTTTAAGGTATGAATATCAACCACGCAATCTTCTAAACAAAGCAATCCCTCTATTACCTGCCAGCGATTCACCCGTAATTTAGCTTTAAGAATAGTTAAAACTCCATTCACAAAACTAGCAGATACTTCTCTTTTGGCTTCTTCTAATTCCATGAGAACGATATCTAAAGCTTCCTCCGCCGGAATTTCACCCCATACACCGGTTTTTCCTTCAGCACCGTACCAATACCAAGCCTTAGCTTGGACATTCCAAGCAAGAGAAGCGCGGTATTTTTCAGCTACTTGTCGTGCAAATTTGGTTTGGCTAATTGGCTTGCTTTCATCTTCTAAACTCTCCTGGAATTGTTTCTCCCAGGCAGAGAAATCCACAACCTTACCCAGAATTTCGCGCTTAAATTTATCAGCACCATTATTTTGGATATAATCATCCATGCCTTTACCTTGGTCTATGTCCCACAGTCCCGTAGCAATATACACGGGTATTTTAAACTTAGACAATTGTTTCGCTAATTTGTACTGTGCATTATTAATATTTCTATTAGTTACAGCATCAGCATCAAAGGCGATGATAAATCCCAAGCCAGATGAAGCAAAATACTCTAAAGTCTCTACCAAGTAACGTTTACGCTGTACGTCCTTTTTAGCCGGGGTTAAACCCATTTCTACCCCAGCTAGTGCGATACATGGAATATCGTTATCGCAAGCAGCAATTGCCTTAAATAAACCTTCAGTTACTACTAGACAGGGATGACCTTCAATCTTCCAACATAATTCCTGTAACTCAACTAAATCCTGCCAATAATTTGCATTGTAAGGATTACGGGGCAGCATAGCATCGTATTCTTCTTCGGTAGCACAACGGTACTTAGCTGCTTTTTTCTCATCTTTATTCTTCCAAGGCTTATTGGGACGGAACTGTCCAAAACCATTTGCTCCTTCTAACCAAATTCCAGGAGATTTTGCTGGGTACCCCAAACGTTCTGTTGCTTCTCTAATTGTCATGGAATGACAACTTACCTCTATCCATTCAGGATTTAATCCTCGTTTGGTTACGCATTCTCTGTAGTGCTTGTCGTTAAGGCGAGATTTTGATTTTTTGTTACGAATTGTTGCAGTTTTTTGTTTGTCTGAAGATTGCTCAAAATGGGACTTATTTAGCTGCTGTGCTTGATAGTTGGTGGTTTCAGAGGTTTGAGGACGGGATTTTACTGCTGCTGCGTTCATAATATTTCTCCAAAGGTTTTGTAGCGGTCTTTGGAGGGAGTGAGTGCTGTACGCAGTTGCCTAGAGTCCTTTCTCTATCTGAGTTTTATTTCTTGATTGGCTGCAAATAACAAGTAATTATTCATCAAGATTTTGGTTAAAATACCAAAAATTTACATAAAACTCTATCTAAAGTAATAGAAAAAATAGTACGGCGTGCTATGATAATGCCTATAGGCGCACAGCTTTAATTCTCAAACTCTGTGAACCTTTTCAGTGTTTTCTAACCGTCCAAGTTATCTGCACTGTTTTGGTTAAGTTGAGATTAGCTCTGCTCCGCTCCAATTTTTCAACTTATTCAATTTTAGGTTTCTGTGTGTGATGCAGAAACACTTTAATTACAAATCGGATGCTTCATCCAACGATAATGTCGCTCTCTGAGGGCGGCATTATTTGTATGGACTTAAAGCAAGCGTGGCAATCACCTCCTGGGTTGAGAAATTCAAACGACGATAACTCATTGAACCGGGGCGTATTTGGTTGACCTGAAAAAGACCTCAGAATACGCAAACATATAGTCTTAGAAGTTTTCACAATAAAAATGCTTGCAATCGGCAGCATATTTATTGCTGTCTAAGCACTCATGCTCTTACATACAAACCGAAGCATTATTTTATTAACGAATCTCCTAGTAAATCACTAGCACCGCTAATTGCTGGTTTGTATCATTCACTAGCATAGAGCATATCTTCTATTTATTGATCTATAAAATAATTTTTTTTCTTTCTAGTGTATACAGGTAGCTGTTCATACTTGAAATAAAAATTATTTGGAATGTAGCGATAATTCTTATACAGCAAGAATTACGTTAATTCTAATAAGAAGATAAAACTAACAGAAAGTTTGAGATTATGCCATTTGAAAAAGTGGCTATCGTTAACTTTTGTTAATTTCCAGTGGTTTTTGGGATTAAATGACTAATTTATCCCAGTTTTCAATTGTGTAATGTACACAATTATAAAAAGGAACAAAATGTTTATTTTGATTGTTTTTTTGCAGTCGTTTCTATTAGCAGAGTTAAAAATTAACCTCCTGCTTGAATATAGAACCTGCTTTTTCTTAAGAACCTCCTTCCTGATTGCTGAGCCATTCTAGTATTAATGCACGTACTAAATGACTCATATTAGTATTCTCTTTAGCTGCGGCTTCTTTTAACGCTTCCTTCTCAGATGAGCGTATAAAAACTTTTAGCAGTTCGCCATCTGGATGACGACTACCAACAGATTCCAACTCTTCTAAGTGTGTACCACGTAGATGATAGCTTAATTTTGTATCCCTATGGTACTCAAAACCAGCATTTTTTTTTGTTACGTTTTGCGATCGCTTGTCGATAAAATCTTTTTTACATCTTTCCTCTGGGCTACTTTTTCTCGAATAACTTCACTGAGCAGTACTGATATATAAGTAGACAATGGTCTTTGCTCTTCTTTTGCAAAGACCTTTGCAGCTTCTAATACGTCTTCATCAATAACAATACTTATTCTTGGTCGTGCGTAATTCGACATTTATTAAAAGAAAAAAGAATTTTTCTAAGATTGCTCAAATCTAATCATAGCGGTGATTAGATGTTATTTACAGTGTCTTGTTTTCATGGAAAGGATTAATATAAGCGCTATTAACTGTTGACAGTAGCAGTTATTAAGCGCTATTTTATTTTCATCAAGAACAAACAAGACAAAGAACTTCGATAAAACGTCGCTGAGTAGTTTGATGCAGCCCCAAGGGTTGTGTAGAGTAGGTTTCAAACCTTAATCGCATCAAAAATCTCGTTTGGAGTTATATGAGCGTTCAAATCTGTTTGTTGTGAAAAAGATATTCGACCATCAATCAAATAACTGTTTGCTGTAAGGAGAAGAATGAGCAATGGAAATATCTGTTGTGTCGGACAGCAGATAATTAGTCAAGCAATTTATGCTGACTCATCATTAACTAAAACAGAAGTAGCTAATGTATTTGCTGTCAAAAGACCATCAATCTGGAGGTACGACAAGTTAATTTATTACATCATTAAAGATTATCGAGAAGATTATCCACTACTGCCAAACGACCTACAGTTAATAAAAAAGCGTGGATGCAAGCGAGATAGAACAGTACCTTTAACTAGTTATCAATCGTGGGTCTTGTCGTTAGTCAGAGCTTGTTTTATTCAACTTGGTAGAGCATCAAGAGTGAAAGATTTTATTCAATCAAACCCCTATTTGTTTACTAAGGATAGGTATTTTTATGAGCTAAAAAATTTAGCTAAAACAGCAGTCTGATTGAAGAAGTAAGAAACATTCGTAGAACTTGCATTTTCTGTATTTCTTGCTCTGAGGGCAATTAAAGCAATTTAAAAGGAAAATAAACATGGTAAAAATCATTGATATCTGCCAAGAAACCAATCTATCTTCTGATGATGTGAGATTAATTCTCTCTGATATACGAGAAGATTGGGAGAACACACAAACCGTTACTGATGCAGAAGCAGATTTAATTAGACAAAGTGCCCGTGCAGCATTATCAGAAGGCAGTACAGAAATCACACCAGTAGCAGACATGCCTCTAGATAAACAAAATTCATTGATTAATAATGCATCTCAAGTACTGGGACAGCAATTGATTTTTGGTATTGAGCAGCGTGTAGAGATGGCGCTAGCGGTTGATAAACTTACCAATCAGATTATTCTGAATAATCGTCTAATTAATCAACAAGATTTAGCAGCGCAAATGGCAATACAAGATGAATCAGTAAAAGCTGAATTCATGCAAGCAATCAATACTTTACAGCGACTAGTAAATACTCCCTCAGAAGTCCCGAAAAATAGCGATATCAAAGACTTTTCAGAAGCAGTAAACAGAGTAGAGCAAAGCATTGAATTGGGAAAAAAGCCCAGAAGGTAGGAGCTAACAACGTACAAAAGTGTAGCAGAGCGTTATTCAAAGTACTCTGTTTACCAATTACAGCACCTGCCGATATTCTTCAATTGATTGCAGACTTAGTACAGGAGAGATGAGGGGCTGAGGAGCGGAGGGGCTGTTCGCTTCCGCGTCTCCGATAGGAGAGGAGCGGAGGAGCGGAGGAGTGAGGGAGTGAGGGAGTGAGCAGAGGTGCTGAGGTGCTGAGGGGCTGTTCGCTTCCGCGTCTCCGATAGGAGAGGAGTGGAGGAGTGAGGGAGTAGTACAGCATGGCGTAAATAAAACAACCATTAATCTGACATAAAAAGCTTATATTTCAAGCTTTTGCGCTTTCTGCCTTTTTCAAAAACAGCCAAGATATTAGCTCCCACATTTGTACCACAAGTAAGAGAATTAAATTACCATGACACAAGAAGAAATTATTCTGCAATTACAAGAGATTGCACGGGGTCTAGAGCTATTGGAAGCAGAACCAGAATATAAATCTATAGCTCAATTATCTCGCCAATATACGGATACTCCCATTGCTGACTGCATTTGTGGAATCAAGCAGACCATAAACCTTTATTCACCATTTGAGTCAGTCAAAAAGTAAAAGAATATCTTCGTCCTCCCATCTTGCAATGAAGACATTCTCCTGATTCTTCTCCAATAGCTCCTTATCCTCTGACTTTTTAACAAAAGAAGAAGAGTGAACTAATAAAACCAAGAGCATGAAAGACTTAGAACCAGTTTTTGGCGGCTCAGACCTGAAGCAAGGAGCGGTTTATCAAATTAAAGGGACGCTTTATCGATATCTATACAAAGACGTGTATCGCAGTCCAGAATACCCTCTATACAAGTTTCAAATTCTACCAGGACAGAGAAAGCGTACAGATATATCACTCAATAAAAATAATATTCGCAGTGCTTATCTAGTCCCTGGATGCAAAGCTCAACAAGTATCGTCTGTTTCCACCCATCATATCCAGCTAAGCCTTTTTTAGAGTTATAAGCGCCTTCTCAAGACCAAGAACACCTATAAATTCCGTAAAACGGAAAAATGAGTATTGATAGCCCTCGCACCACAATTACGAGGACTATAGGGATGCTCTACGCCGCATAAAACATCAAAAGGATTTTACCAAATGTCAACATTAGGATATTACTGCAACAATAACCTACCCATCATCAAAGAATGCGAAGAAGCATGGGGTGGTAAATGCCAAAGTCTCAATCAAGTAGAAAGATTATGGGTAGCCATGAAGTTGATAGAAGCTGCTATTGCAGAAATCGACCCCAATGAGCAGGTGAGAATTTATGAAGGCTGCCACGAAGTAGCTGTGGAGCGTATTAGTGAAATTCCCACAGAAGAAAAGATTGCTTTTGCTACAGCCTTACTTAATTTCAGTTAGCGGTAAAGCGAGTAAAACTCACGGGTGTAGGGTTTAGGTTTGAGTACATCCTACACCCTGCCCCAAATGGGTTTAGTTAACAACCCCACCATCAATAAGCTCGATTTTCCTTCCTCACAGAGGTTTTTGGATGACAAGAACAGACAAATATCAACTTCCATTTCTAATTAGCTGTTTAGGATTTCTTGCCATCTCCTCTCCTACCTTCTTAAAACTGGGTTCGCAAATGCCTGACTATATGGCAATAATCAGGAATAACAGCCAGCAGAAACGCCTCAGAAACGAGTTAGAAGAACGTAGAAAGACCAGTAACAAGCTAAAAGAGACAGGACTGGTTATGGCAGGTGAAACCCTGACTTTAAGCAATTACCTAGATGACCCCAAGAATATCCCCAAGCTTCGGGAGACAGACCTCAATAGATACGGAAAAGACAGACAAGCAGTTGTTTTCGATGCTGCTGATAAGTGCATTGGTCTGATCAAAAATCAGAAATTTATCTCCAAGCATCATAACCCCGATTCCTGTCAGAAAATACCATTGGGAGATTAATTATGCCAAAAGCGCCAAATAACAGCGATACATACAGTAGAAGTACTAGAGGTGGTACAGCTACCACCAAAAGCCAACCAGACATGCTTGATACGCTAGTCACCTGGTTATTTCGACTAATAACATTTCCCCTATGGTTGATTACAGTAGTTTTCAACCAGATGCTGACACCAGGAGCTGCTGGTTCTAGTTTTTTAGGTAAATGCGTATTTATCTTTCTGACAGTTCTGAGCTCGGATTCGTATTGGCAAATGTTATTTGAGGGAAAGCCTCTATTCGGCTGGTATGAAGACTCTTGGACGGGTTGGGGATGGCTACCTGGTATTTCCTTATTTCCCCTCAGAGCGGATTTAGGTTTATTTGCAAATCCTACCTTTTGGATATGTCTAGGAGTAGGTATGACCATTCAATGCTTCCAGAGTGCTTGCTTCAACGGTGAAAAATTTGCTTTCTCAAACGCCAGAGTAATTGGTTTAATCGCCGTAGCAACCTGGATATTTGATATCATCCTCACCTTTACCAGTCGCTTTCCTTGGCGTTATGAAGACCCCTCACTGATTTTAGGATGCTTCATGTTCAATATCTTCACCATTGGCTGCGCAGAATGGGGTAGATGGGGTGAAAAAGTTCTCTCTGGTAAGTCTTAATTGAAGGCAGGAGTTAGATGGCATCGGCGTGATGGGCAGAAGGCAGAATGAATGCCCGAATGCGGTGCGAAGAAAGCGCTTAGAGCCGAAAATCGTAACATAGAAAGCGGTGGCGGGTGGGCTACCGCCACTCGCAGAGTACGCACTCAAGAGTGAATTCCATAAAAGAAAAACAATCTATGCCCCCTCCGGGGCACGCTGCGCGAATATCACCAATAATCAGGCATAGATGGTTTTTATTCCCCCTGTCCCCTGCCCCTCTCATGGGTAGGTATTTTGAATTTGGTCATTTTTTGACCATTTCAGACGATGTTTAAATCCTGAAACCTTAAAAATACGTTGAATAATTGAGAATTTTCTCAATTATTTTCGAGATTCGGAAAAACCTACCCTTGAAAGGTCCCCTGCCCCCTGCCCCCTGCTCCCTTCTCCACTCCTCCACTCCTCCACTCCTCCACTCCTCCGCTCCTCAGCCCCTCAGCCCCTCCGCCCCTCAGCACAAAAAAACTCTCCACAAAATCTAGCTACAAACATGAATAAACCAATCAAACTGACAACATTAGAAACCGAATCCTTACTCTCCCAGTACCCAGAGATTGAATTTTTAGAAGCAGGTCACATAGGAGAATGGCTCATAACTCGTAAAGACCAACTCCTAACCCTTGCACAGCAAGAAAGATTAGGTTCTAGCCTAGCTAAAACAGTTAGTGCAATTACCCTCATTAGTGGAGCGTTTTTTATTTACACCAGTCCCCTGGCTCCAATTGGTCTATTGTTGGGTGCTGGTAGTTATGTATGGTCTCAGGTGATTGACACGGAAACTACTCATTCATTTAATCCGTTCCCTTTTATCCGTGGTGGCATACTAAAAGTGATTGGTTCTGTGGGACACAAGAATGCCCGCGAAGAGTTTTTTGAGTCCTACAACACATTTGAAGAACTCTGTGGTTATTTAACTCCTCATGAGAGACAAGAATACACAATGATAAGAGAATACTCTGCTTTGGTTTGTGAATATTTATCTCAAATAGAAGAAGGTAAAAGGTTTTATGCTTATCGCTGGTTAGTAGACCAATATACTTTACTGAGCGGTTCTTTCCCGACTCCAGAACAAATGGGCAACCATGTTAATAGTATAGAATTACCATCTACCTTTGTTGATAGCCATCGTCTGAATGAAATTAAACAAGCTTTACTGCCCCAATCATCATCCTTAACCAAAGAATTACCATCACCATCATTTACTTCTCTTCCAAAACCAAATCTAGTAGATGGAGAGCAATTACCGCTAATTAATCAAGCTGATAATTCTAATTCCAGCCATCAGTTTCCACAGGATAGGAAATCATCTCCATCTCCACCTCCACCTGTATCAATCAAACAATTACCCCTCAAACAAAGGTCTGTAAAAATCGTAGAACTGATAAAGAATAGCGGACTGCGTATAGATGAATGCTTATCAGGTCAAATTACAGCCATAGCTTCCAATCAAAGGGGTGGTAAAGGAACCCTTGCTGGATTATTATCCATACTAATCAAAGCATCAAATCCCCAGCTAGAAGTTCATTATCATACAGCTGGATTGGACACCTATCCATTTGCTTGTCACCTGAGCAGCGCTTGGAAATATCCTGGTAGAAGTTTAGAAGATGCTGATAGGTTAGTTGCTCAAGAGCTAATTAAATTCCTGAAGAATTTAGAAAACTCCCAACCCTATTCTCATCAAAATAAACTAGTGGTGATTGATGAATTGATGCGTCTTTTCGACCTGATGAGCGAAACAGATAAAGATTGGACGATTAAATTTTTATTAAGTAGATTTGCTAAAACCGGTGCACAATTAATTATTGTCCTTCATGCAGCCAATCTCAGTTCTGTGGTTGGGGGTAAAACTAACGGTTTAGCTGAAACTTTTAAGACAGGTATTAATTTTATCGGTTGTGATTCTCAATCTGTGGAAGTAGATTTTCTCAGAAAGATGTTTATTGCATCTGGGAAATACTTTAAAGCAAATCCTAATAACTTTAGTACAGCAATTAAGCAGGGAGAATTAGGAGAAGTCCCAGACTGGTTAAAAACAGAAAAACATCCTGGAAATGGTCATCCAGACCCCGTTAGAACATTGTTAAAATATTTCCCAGAGTTCTATCAAGAACATTCTCTACTCTCTAAAAATTCTATACCTAATGCAGATAAATTAGGGTCATTAGAAGATATCAAAAAACTAGAATTTACCTTGCAATTAGATGAAGATGTAGAAGATATTGAAATTAAAGATATACATCAAGTTGATAACAGCTTTAACTTATCAGAAGCAGCGATTAAAGTTTTAAACTGGCTGCAATCTAAAGAACATGGTAAATGGTTTTATTACCGTAAATCTGGAGATATAGAAAGAAATAGTGCTTTCCAAAAGTTTTTGAATAGATTAGGTGATATTGACATAGAATTGGTATTTTTAGAACTACTAGACGTGGAGTTAGTAGACTTATCTGATGATGGTTTTGGTATCCGTTTGCTCTGAGACATCGATGAGATGAAAGTTTGAGACAGCAGTCTGAGACAGTTATATTAGCGTTGTCTCAAGCTAGATATCTATGATTTAAGATATCTTTGTCTCATAGATGGCATGATAAAAATGTCAATCAATTGCAGATTTTTTAAAGTAAAAAAATATGTTGTTAACTTTTTAATAGCTCTGAGAAAAAATAGAAATTATTAGAGTATTATTCAAGACATATTATGGATATTCGCATTTTATACAGTTACAGCAAAAGTAACTGTATTATTTTTATAATTTGCTATATTGATTACATTTTAAATTATTGTATTGTTTGAATCGGACTTGTGAGAACTATATATTCTTTTTAAAATCAAAGCGTTCGCTCGAATTTCGAGCGAAGATAGTAAGTAATCGGTAAATAAAAAGACAAATTAATATAAGCGGTTGTAATTCGCTATCAATATATAAGTGATAAAAAATGTAATTTTAATGAATTTAAAATATAATTAATAAGATTATTTAAAAAATAAAGGCAAGGAATTGGTAGATACAATTTTTAGGATAAACGTTATGCTTTAATCTTTATCAAACAATTCTACATTTGGGATAAACTCTTACAAAATATCTTTGCAGTCTAACTTTTTTGAAATAAACCTTTTTCAGAGCAACAATAGCTCGCTCTTCGTAAAAGAGGAGAGTAGCTTATGTTCTAAGTGTTTTTAACCATATCGTGACCGTTTGGCAAGAAAATGCTTTAAATTACAATGTTGGTTTCGGTGGTGGCGGTGTCCTATTGCTCAGACCAATTAATACTACCTTTAGGTATTCCAGCCCAATGTATATAAATTTCAGTGTTCTTATAGTTGCGGTGTCCTAGATGGCTTTGTATTAAATAAGAAGCTTTTCCTTGTCTTGCCAGATGATAACCACAAGCATGGCGTAATTGATGGGCATGAACCGGGAAGTCCAGTTCTGCATACTGCAACTGCATACTGTAACTGTATACTGTAACTGCATACTGCAACTGCAACTGCAACTGCATTTGGTTACTGCATACTGCTATATAACGCTCTTGTAAGCTTCGTCAATCAACTGTTTAAGTAATTCAGCTTTTGATAATCCAGTCTTTTTACACATCTTTTCTAGTTTTTTTTGCCGTTCTTCTTCTAAGTCAACGGTAAACCTAGTTTTCTTAGGTTTTTTAACTGTTTTTGTTGTAAGCTCAATCTTATTAATTAATATCTTATTTTCAATCGATGTCGCTTCAGCTTCTTGTGCTGACGTAGATTCTTCTACTTCTATGTCAACATTTTTTTCTAATACTTCTTTTGGGGCGTTAAAGCTAGGAACCAAATCTGATAATTCTCTTTTTGGTTGTTTCTTATTTCTATTGTTACCTCTTTCTGGCATTACGCTAACTCCAATATTTCTTTGAATAATTTTTCATAATCTTTAGCAGCTTCTTTAGCACCACTACCAGTCATTTCCCAAGCAACTGAACCTTGTAAAAAGCAATCGGCTAATAATTGACGTTGGTAAATTACGTTTTTGAAAGGTTTGATTTTTTCTATTTGAGATATTGTTTCTTTAGCTTGTTTAAGTAATTTTGTATTTTTTACTGCTCGATTTATGAATATTCCAGTTTTGGGTAAACCTTTTCTAGCACGTTGAATTTGGCTCACCAATCTAACTGCACTGGCAGCAGACAGCACATCTAATCCACTGGGTGTAATCGGAATAATTGTGATGTCGGCACTTAGTAGTGTGCGCATTGTTCCATCACCTAAGTTACCTCCGTTATCTACTACCAAATATTCAGTTTCTAAAGCTAATTCTGGTAATTTTTCTCCTAACTGTTCTGGGTCGGTGATTTTGTTTACTGGTATATCTAGTTCTAAGAGTTCTATCCAGTTACTGCTGGATGATTGCCCATCTGCATCTACTAAAATGGCTGATTTTTTCTTTATTTCGGATAACCAGTAAATAAAGTGGACTGCTGTAGAACTCTTTCCTACGCCTCCTTTAAGGTTGCTAAAACTTACAGTTATACTGTTACTCATACTGTTACTGTTACTGCAACTGCTTACTGCAAATAAATTAGCATGATTTTTAGTGATTTAAATAACATCTTGGATAACAATATTGTCAATCAAAAAACTTTTAATGACAATACCAACGTATCACCATTGAGGTCACAGAGACTTACCATAATAGTGTAAAAGCGTGAGCAGCAGATAGCTGTGGGTGGGTTTTAGCTATATTGTTCAGAACTGAGTTCTCTGAAGTGTCTATACTTTTTTCTATACTTTTTTAAATACTAATACGCGATATTCTCTTCTCCATCTGATAACAATGTAACCTACTAGTTCATTTGCATCTCCTGAGATTTCAACACTTCAAAAATACGTAGTAATATTTTTAACTGGTAAATGACTGGTTCAGAAGAATTAGACATGGGCTTATCTTATAGCTTTATTTACCCCATCTACCCTGAATTTTTTCGCTCTCCTTCTAAGCGCAAGGCATGTAAATGACCTATAGGAGTACCAGCAATAATAGTTAATTCATCTTGTGCAACTGCAAAGGGTAGAGCCGAACCTTCTTCATTGAAACTTGCAATGACTTCTCCGCTATCAAAGTTCCAAACCAGAAGGGTAGAATCATCTGAAGCTGAGATAAGATACTTACCATCTTGTGACACCTTTACTCCAGTAACAGCACCCGTATGATATGTTAAATTTCGTAGTTCAGTACCTCTTTGCCAGTCCCAAATCTTTAAAGCTTCATCTTCTGAAGCAGAAATTACCTTTTTTCCGCAAGGAGTTACAGTAACTGCTCTAACTCCTCTAGTATGACTTTTCCAACTACTTACTTCAGTACCTTTTTGCCAATTCCAAACTTTGAGAATTCCCTCACTATCGCCAGAGACTACATGGCAACCATCTGGCATTACTGCTACTGTCCATATGGGGTTATTGTGACCATTCAAAGTCCGTAATTCTTCCCCAGTTCGCCAATTCCAAATTTTTAAGGTTTTGTCCCAGGATGCAGAAATGACATACTGTTCATTTGGTGTTACTGCCAAACTTGTGACTCCTGATGTATGACCATTTAAAGTATGTATTTCTTTGCCAGTCTTCCAATTCCAAACTTTGATAAAACTATCTGCATCGGCAGATATAATATGTTGATAATCTGAAATTGCTACAATAGCTAGAACTATATAAGTATGCCCACTTATTGTTCTCAATTCTTCCCCAGTTTTATAGTTCCAAACTTTGATCGTTTGGTCATTAGAGCCTGAAATAGCATGTTTTCCATCTGGTACTACAGCTATTGCTCTGATAACGCCAATATGACCTATAGATGTACTTAGCAAAGAGTTGCTATTAAACTGCCAGATTTTGATTGTATTGTCATCTGAAGTGGAAATCAACTTTCTACCATCAGGTGTTGTTGTTAGTGAAGTAACGCTTTTGGTATGTCCTCTAATGGTTGATAGTTCTTTACATTTTCTCCAGTCCCAAATTGTAATGCTGCTATCCCAGGAAGCTGAAATTAAATGTTTTTCGTCTGGAGTTAGAGTTACCGCATATACAGGGTTACTGCATTGCATTCTGTACAGTTCTGTTCCACTTTTTAAATTCCAGACTCTCAAAGTACTATCGTAAGAAGCAGAGATTGCATAGTGACCATCTTTTGTAACCACTACTGCCCTAACACAAATTGTATGACCTTTCAAAGTATGCAGTTCTTCGCCAGTCCTCCAGTTCCAGACTCTTAAGGTGTTGTCATCTGAGGTTGAGATAACATAACTGCCATCTGCTGTAACTGCTAGCCCCAAAACCATTTCAGTATGACCCCTGAGAGTTCGCAGTTCATCTCCACTCTCTAAATCCCAAACCTTTAAAGTCTGATCGTAGGAAGCAGAAATTGCCTGTCGCCCATCTGGCGTAACCACAACATTAATAATAGGTTCAGTATGACCGGTGAAAGTTCGCACTTCACTACCATTTTCTAAGTTCCAGAGTTTTAGCGTCGCATCTCCTGAAGCAGAAATAGCATATTGTTCATCTGGCAATACTGCTACCGAGTGTACCGCATCAGAATGCCCTTCTAAGGTCAATAACTCTTCCCCATTCTCTAAGTTCCAAATTCCTAGTGTGCCATCCTGTGAAGCGGAAATAACATGTTGTCCATCTGCAAATACTGCTAATTCTAATACAGGTGCTATATGCCCTGTGAGTGTTCTTAGTAGTAGACCGCTTGGTTTGGTAAAACTCGGAGTTAAAGGACGCAACCAAGGTGTCGCTTTCCATTGTTTTGCTTGTTCGATAATTTCCAAAATTTCTGGAGTTTCATACGACATCAAGCGACCCAGCAATTGTCCTGCTAATTGGGTTTCATCTTCATCCAAGATATTTGCTGATAACTGAAGTGCCCCTTGAATTAGTTTAAAACTCTCTAGTTTTTCTTCAAGAAAAACTATGTTGTCGTGGTTTGCTAAATTATAATCTTCAATAATCTCTTGTGTTAAAAACTCGGAAACTTTTGCTTCAATGAAACTAAAGTTCGTTAGTAATAACTGTAATTGCTCTGCTTTAGCTGCCTTAGCTAGATGACTTGGTAGGCTTGCCAAAGTTGCTTGCTTTTGGTCAGAGGGCATTTTTGATAGTCGCAAAGCTAAATTACTCATTACAAATTATTTATAAGGGAAAGAAATGCACTTGAGATGATACTCTTCTTATAGCGATCATCTGTGTAAAATCTTCAGTCAATTGATACACCTTCCCAATGAAAGAAGTATATTTTTCCTATACAATCACCAACAATAACAGTTGTTCCATCTGCTGCAATAGTGCAAGAGGTCATAGGAACTTCTCCAACAAAACGAGCTATAATCTCCCTCCGCTCCAAGTCCCAAACACGCAACGTATTATCTGAAGCATAGTGGGGTAAACCACAAGTAGCAAAAGCAAAACGACCATTTGGAGATACGCAGACAGAAGTAATACCAGAAGCACTATCGTCTAAAGCAAACAATTCTTCACCGCTTCCAATATCCCAAATACTGAGTACTCCGCCGTTAGAGCCAGATATTATTCTTTTACAATCTGGCATCACAGTAACAGCAGTTTTTGCGTCTCTCATTGCAAGGAAGTATTGTTCTGTAGCATCATCTGACTCTCTTCTTGATGAAATTGCAGGCACTTTTCTTGTACGGTCTAGTGGCGCAATAGTGCCTACAACTTTAGCTCGTAACGAATCACTGCCAAATTCATCAGGTAAAGATGGTAAAGGTGGATAATTATTGGGAAAACATAAAAGTTCTACTCCAGTTTCAATATCCCACACTTTTAACTGTCGATCTTCCGAAGCGGATATAACTCGCTTGCTATCAGGAGTTATGGCTATACTCGCAATATTTTTCTCATGACCTGACAAAGTAAATAGCACTACTTGATGTGCTAAATCCCAAATCTTAATATACCTACCTTCAGTAACCGAAACAGCATATTTTTCATTTGGGGTAACTTCAACAGCTTCAACACGCTCGCTTTCATCTGACAAGGTTGATAGTAATTCACCAGTCTCGATATTCCAGATTTGAAGCGTGCCGTCCCATGAAGATGATATAACTCGACTATTGTCAGCCAGAACTGTGATGTCACTAACCCAACCAGTATGTCCCCGAAAAGTTAACATAGGTTTGCGGTTTACTATATCCCAAACAATTGCAGTACAGTCTCTAGAAGCAGATATGGCTCGCTTACCATCTGGTGTTACTGCTACCTTAGTCACCGCATCTTCGTGTTGTGGTAAACCAGATTCTGCCTCAGCAAACTCTAAATTCCAAACCTTGATAGTTCCATCCATAGAAACAGATATCGCCCGTTTGCTATCGGGTGTAACTGCTACATCCAACACCCCTGCCTGATGACCTTTTAACGTAGATAGTGCTTTGCCACGTTCAATGTCCCATATCTTCAAGATGCCGTCGCCAGAAGCAGAAACAATCAATCGGTTGCTAGCTACAGCCAAAGATTGAATTCGCCAAGTATGACCTGTTAAGGTAAACCGCTCTACTTGAGTAAGTAGATCCCAAACTTTTAGAGTTTCATTCGAGGCTGTAACGGCATAACGTCCATCTGGTGTTACAACTACTTCACTGACCGGCCATTCATGTTCTCCTAATGTAAATAATTCTTTTTTCTCTTTCAAATCCCATATTTTGATAACATGATGCTTTCTGGATAAGCTAGGAAATGATGAACCACAAGCAGATACGACACGTTCATCTGGCAGTACCGCAACTCCAGTAAAAGAGCCGACTTCTGCACTTAGAGTATCTACAGCAGCCCCCCGTGTTAAATCCCATAATTTCAAGGTCTTGTCAGTCGAAGCAGAAATCAAATAGTTCTGGGCTATCTCAGCTACACCTAAAACAGCACCACTATGACCTGATAAAGTGATAACTTTTTGTTTATTTTTCAAAGAAAAAACTTGAATTACTCCTTCACGGAAAGCCACAACAACGAATTGCCCGTCTGAGGTAATAATTAAATCAGTTACATCACTCCTGTCGCATGTTATGGAAAACCATTCCTCCCCACTTTCTATAGACCAAGCTTTCAGTTCACTATCACCAGCGGATAGAAAATACTCCCCGTTTGGTGCAATAGTAACGGCTTCCAGGGAACCCGGATGACCTGTTATAGTTTGTATTAACGGACTATCAGGACGAGGAAGACTACTACTAAGGGGACGTAACCAAGGTTCAGATTTAGAACTTTGAGCTTTTGCCAACAGGTTTTGCACTTCTTCATTTGAATCGTAGCTCAGCAAACGTCCTAGTAACTGCTCTGCTACTTGTGATGGATAAACTAATAGGATATGAGAGGCAAGTCGCAGAGAATCCCGAATCAATGACAAACCACTTATATTCTGAAGTGCTTGTAATTTTGATGCCTGCTCATAATCCTCAATCAGCCGTTGTGGTTCTAAACCAGGTTCAGTAATCTTTGCTTCAATGAAATCAAAGTTAGTCAACAAAGATTGCAATCGCTCTGTGTTAGTTGACTTAGCTAAATGACTTGGTAGACTTTCTAAAGTGGCTCGCCTTTGGTCGAAGGGCATTGTTGATAGTCGCAAAGCTAGATTACTCATCTTTAACCCCTCTAAACGCAGAAAATGTAACCTTCCTGATGCTTCCCCTGCGACAATGGTCACTCCATCTGGTGTAACAGCACAGCAGAGCAAAACACTTTCGCCTGTGAAATCAGCAATAACTGCTGCACTTGCCAAATCCCAAACTTTGAGAGTATTGTCATTGGAAACGGAGACAGCACGCTGTCCATTGGGAGTTACCGCTACTGCATTAATCCACCCCCCATGACCGGTTAGAGTTTTAAGCTCTTTGCCAGTCGCTAAATTCCACAGCTTCAGCTTGGCATCTTCTCCTCCCGATAATGCCCTTTGTCCATTATGAGTTACTGCTACTGCTAAAACTCTATCAGTATGACCAAGCTGACTATAAACTTCACAATATTTACTTAAATCCCACAGTTTTAGGGAACCGTCTTCGCAACCTAAGAAAGCCCATTTCCCATCCTTGGTTATGGCAACTGTCTGCACCGAATTAGCCTGAATGCTCAGAGCAGGTTGCAAGGTTCCCTGCTCCAAATTCCAAACTTTCAGGATAGACTCAGAAACAGAAACAACTTTTTGTCCCTTTTCTGCCACCGCTATTGCTGTTACCGTACTGCTATGGCCGCTTAAAGTAAAGCTTACAGTGCGGTTGATCAAATCCCATAATTTGAGTGTACCATCCCCAAATCCTGAGATAGCCCATTGCCCATCTGCTGTAATTGCTACGGCAGTTACCTCATTGGTATTGCCTGTTAAGGTATGTTCTAAATTACCATTTAAGTCCCACAGTTTGAGATTAAAGTCTTGGGAGCCGGAAATAACAAAACTTCCATTGGTTGTCATAGCGACGGAATTAACTTGCTTGGTATGACTAGTGAGAGTATTTTGTTCATCACCCTTACTCAAGTCCCACATCTTGATAGTGCCATCTAAGGAACCAGAGATGGCCATCCTGCCACTGGGAAGAGCTGCGATCGCTGTTACCCAATTTGTGCGAGTGTTTAAAGTATTCACTTCTGTAACACTTTTTAAGTCCCATAATTTGAGAGTGCCATCTGCTGAACCAGA
>ERZ1740062.349-NODE-349-length-28413-cov-5.089358_pt1 | contig 28413 bp, 29 predicted proteins | sample MGYA00581741_ERZ1740062 | MGnify/ENA primary metagenome ERZ1740062 (study PRJEB43018, sample SAMN04849747) | marine metagenome | isolation source: floating plastic debris | place: Pacific Ocean | collected 2008-09-01 | study: EMG produced TPA metagenomics assembly...
GGTATGAGCTCGAAAAGCCAAATGTTCCCATGACCTTGGTATATGGAGAAAACGATACATTTCAACCCGATGCGGATTGGTTCAAAAAAATGGAATTATCGGCTGAAATCGTTCCCAATTTTGGGCACAACCTTTATTCAGATGAAAAAATCATTTCTAAGGTGTGTTTCGATTTACTTCAGAAGGTAACTAAAGCTGCGGTGTAGTTTTAAGAAACCGCTTTCAGTTTCTTGATGGTTTCGTAGGACAGTCGCTCTTCGGCGTAAGCCTTGGTGACTTTGAATTCTTTTTCGTCACTACTCGGTAGTGTGAACATTGCATCTGTGAAAACGGCTTCACATAGCGAACGCAACCCTCTGGCACCCAACTTATATTCCACAGCCTTTTCAACGATATAGTTTAAGGCCTGTTCAGTGATGCTAAAGGTAATGCCGTCCATGGCAAACAATTTTTCGTATTGTTTGATGATGGCATTTTTGGGTTCGGTGAGAATTGCCCGTAAGGTCTTGGCATCTAAAGGATTCATATGCGTTAATACGGGTAAACGTCCAATAATTTCTGGAATCAATCCAAACTCTTTTAAATCTTTCGGAATGATGTATTGCAGTATGTTTTCACTATCCAAGTTATCTTCGGCTTTTGAAGCACTATAGCCCACAGCTTGCATGTTCAAACGCTTGGTGATGATTCTTTCAATTCCATCAAAAGCGCCACCAGCAACAAATAGAATATTCTCAGTATTAACTTCAATGAATTTTTGGTCAGGGTGTTTACGCCCTCCTTTAGGTGGCACATTTACAGTGGTGCCTTCCAACAATTTCAATAGTCCTTGTTGAACACCTTCTCCAGAGACGTCTCGAGTTATGGAAGGATTATCGCTCTTACGAGCAATTTTATCCACCTCGTCAATAAAAACGATACCGCGCTCGGCTTTCTCCAAATTGTAATCCGCAGCTTGAAGCAAACGAGTAAGGATACTTTCTACATCTTCCCCGACATACCCTGCTTCAGTAAGTACGGTAGCATCTACAATAGCGAGTGGAACATTGAGCATTCGAGCAATGGTTTTGGCGATAAGGGTTTTTCCCGTACCGGTTTGCCCAACCATTACAATGTTGCTCTTTTGGATTTCAACACTGTCATCCTTGCCTTTGGGCTGCAACAATCTTTTGTAGTGATTGTAAACCGCGACCGACATGACCTTTTTAGTGCGTTCTTGACCAATTACGAAAGTGTCTAGAAAATCACGGATTTCCATAGGCTTCTTCAAAATAAGCTCAGAAGAAAGGTCCTTGTTTTTGGATTGTTTTGATTCCTCGGCAACTATACTATACGCCTGTTCGATGCAACGGTCACAAATGTGGGCATCCAACCCAGCTATAAGCAAGTTGGTTTCAGATTTTTTTCTTCCGCAAAAGGAACACTCTAGATTTTCTTTCGCCATAATGTCAGTCGGTTCAATTCACAATAACGTAAAAAAACGGTTATTCTATATGTACGTTAACCGATTTTTGGGAATTTTAGTTGTCCCGTGCCAAAACTTCGTCAATCATACCGTATTTCTTGGCTTCTTCGGCTTTCATCCAGAAATCTCGGTCACTGTCTTCATATACTTTATCAAAAGTTTGTCCGGAATGATTGGCTATAATTTGATATAACTCGTCTTTGATTTTCAACACCTCTTTGGCAGCGATTTCAATGTCGCTTGCTTGCCCTTGGGCTCCTGATAGGGGTTGGTGAATCATCACACGGGAGTGGGTAAGACCACTACGTTTGCCTTTTTGCCCAGCGCACAACAAAATAGCTCCCATGGAGGCTGCAATACCGGTACAAATGGTAGCTACATCAGGTTTGATAAACTGCATGGTGTCATATATCCCTAAACCGGCATATACACTTCCCCCTGGTGAGTTGATATAAATTTGAATGTCTTTGGAGGCATCCGCACTTTCCAAAAACAACAACTGTGCTTGTACGATGTTTGCTACCTGGTCGTTTATTCCTGTCCCTAAAAAGATGATGCGATCCATCATCAAGCGAGAAAAGACGTCCATAGCAATGGCGTTTAATTGTCTTTCTTCGATGATATTGGGGGTCATGTTCACGGGGTACATGCTACTGATGATTTTGTCGTAGTACGTACTGCTTATTCCGTGATGTTGGGTAGCGTATTTATGAAATTCTTTTCCGTAGTCCATTGGATTTTGTTGGATTAAGCTTAAAAAAAAGGTGCCGAAAGGAATACTTTTCGGCACCATAAAGATACTTAATTTTTATTACGCTGTCTTAACCGTAAACTTCCTTGATGAAGTTGTCGTAAGAGACTTCCTTAACTTTCAAATTGGCTTTTTCTTTATAAAGCGTCAAAAGTTTTTGGCTCATCAATTGTTCGGAAAGACGCTTTACTTCGTCTTGATTGCCCATGACCCGCATGGCAATATTTTCCAACTCTTCTTCTTGTGGGTTCAAGTGCCCGTATTGGGCCATTTGGGATTTGATAAAGCCTTTGGCAAATTCTTTCAGCTCTTCAAGCTGTACTTGCAAATCATTTTCTTTGATGATTTTGCCTTCGATAAGTTGATAACGCAAACCCTTTTCAGATTTGTCGTATTCTTCTTTAGCCTCATCGTTACTTAGTGGATTTTCACCGCTAACTTGAATCCATTTGGTTAAAAACTCCGCTGGTAAATCAAACTTTGTGCTATCAATCAACCGTTCAGTAATGTCGTTGAGTAGCTTTTGTTCCGCTTGTTGCTCAAATTGCTTTTCAGAGTCTTCTTTGATGCGGTCTTTTAGTTCTTTTTCTGACTTTACCTCATCTTGTCCGAAAAGTTTGTCAAACAATTCTTGATTCAATTCGGCCAATTCACGTTCGTTGATTTCTTCTATAGTGAAAACAACATCTATGTTCAGCTTTTCTGCTTTTTCGCGGTCAATACCCAAAGCAGCGGAGAGCAAATAGTCTTCGGTAAATAGGCCTTTGGTGTTTAAGGTTACTGTATCTCCAACCTTCTTTCCTTTAAGGGCATTCAAAGCTTTTTTGCTTTTGATTTTGTCTAGTTCAACCGTGCTCTTTTTATTGATTTCGTTCTCTTCGTTTACGAATGTTCCTGACACTTCATGGTTGCCAGCTACTTCAGTTTGGGCTACCATTTTGCCATATTGTTTTTGGATACGCTCAACCTGCTCATCAATCATTTTCTTATCGGCAACGATTTTATAATGGGTAATGGCTTTTTTGGTTTTGAGTTTGACGTCAAAATCGGGAGCGAGACCTAGTTCGAATTCAAAATCTAGAATATCGTTGTCCCAGTCGAAGTCATCTTGCTGCTTGGGAAGCGGATTTCCCAAAACATCTAGTTTTTCCTCAGTAAGGTATTTGTTGAGGTTATCTTGCAACAATTTGTTGACTTCATCTACCAAAACGGCTTTGCCGTACTGTTTTTTGATGAGGCCCAATGGCACTTGACCCTTGCGAAAACCAGGAATGTTGGCCTGCTTTCTATAATCTTTTAAAATGGTATCGACCTTTTCTTGGTAATCTTCTTTGCTAATAGCAACCTTGACTACCGCATTGAGCTCGTCTATCTGCTGTTTTGTAATATTCATCTGCTCTACCCTTTTATGATAATGAAAATCGGGTGGCAAAAGTACGCTATTTTCTGTATCGCAACAACTTTTTAAGTTGTTGGGTTTCAACAAAGTCTTCAAGGCTTACTTCGTTGCTTTTGGTGAGGGAAAACATTGGAATTGTAAGTGTTCAATAGCGCCATTGTTGCGCGTGGCCTACTCCAAAAGAAAAGGTTCTCTTAGCAATTATAGCTTGTGGGTTGTTGATGCGTTCGATTTCACTCTCGTCTAATTTCATGTTTCGGATAACACTTTTTTTTGTGGGTAGCATAACCAAAGCGTAAACCACATTTGCGGCTAGACACAGGAAGTAAGTTGCCCTAATGTCAAAAATCATTGGTGATAAGATGATGGGTAATAGAACGAAAGAAAGCCTTGTAATTAAGGCGGTTCTAAAGTTGCCCATTTTTAAAATGAGCAGGTTCTTTCCGCTTATCTTTTTTTGAATGACATATGCATTTTTATCTAATGTTTTTAGCCGCTTCATGGTTTTGGAAAATATCACATGGCTCAGAAATATGAATGCTATAAAAACGGAAAGTATCCCATAGCTTGTTTGATGATTGATATCCAAGGCGGCAATATTTTCGAATTCGATTGGCCAAAAAATAAAGTGGAATGCTCCAAACCCTAGCATAATCAAAATGAAGATGAAGTGATTTAAGAAAAGGATGCCAAAAAATTTCTTGGAGTTTAAATTCTCCAGTTTGTTTTTCATTTGGGTTGGTTAAGTTTTTCTAATGAAGATTTTGGGTTCGGGAGTTTTTTTGCGGTGTTTGTTTTTGAAATGATTTGATGAGGGGCCTATTTTTTCTTTTTGTCATCCGTTAAGATGGATTGTAAAATGGACTGCAACAAAGACAAGAGCAAGCTAAAGATGATGGCCCATAGAATCCCATCTACTTGAAAACCAGAAATAAAATGGGCGGCAAGCAAGATAATGAGCGCATTCACAACCAAAAGGAACAACCCCAAGGTGAGAATGGTAATGGGCAAAGTCAATAATACCAAAATGGGCTTCACCAAAAAGTTCAAAATCGATAGTACTAGCGCAACAATAATCGCCGTAACGTAGGAGTCTACTGAGACTGCGGGAAGCGCATAAGCCAAAATGATAACCGCAAGGGCGTTGAGTAAAAGTCTTAAAATAAGTTTCATATCAATTAGGTTTAAAAAAAAAGCACCGCGAACGGTGCTTTGAATTTATGTTTTTTACTGGAATCAATCAATATACAATCCAGTAAAATCTACTGGGTCAACCCCAGGCAGGTTTGAACCGTATTTTTCGTTGATAGCCGCTACGAAAGCGTTTGCCAAAATAGCGTAGCCTCTTGGTGAAGGGTGAACGCCATCCAATGAGAAACCCCCTCCGGTAGCGAATGTGGCCGTAACCACACTTCCGTTACTCTGTGGGAAACCAGTGGCGCGCAATTCGTTCAATAAAGAGTTTGCGTCTACAAAGGCCAAATCATATTGTGTAGCCAAACCTTGAATCGTTTGGTTGTAAGCTGTTAACGCCGTTTCTATGGCACTTTGTTCTTGCGGTGTTAATACCCATTGGTCTTCTAATGGGAAAGTTATTCCATTCACTGATAGCTGACCCGCGGTTTCCGCAGGAAGGCCAAAAGTATTGGTCAACAAATCCAGAGCATCTGGATTTAACTCTCCGATAATACTACTGCTAGGTAGGACTAATAAGTCATTCGCGTTGGCAGGTCTTGCTTGACCGTAAAGAAATCCAGTTAGTTGTGCGGTCCCTGAATCCACACCATTCATCATCAACGCTCCCGTAATTTGAGCTGAAAGATCGGTTAAATCTTCGTCTTTTATGATTACTGCGCTAGCTGCGGTTTCCGAAAAAACAAATTGTCTTTCAGGAACATTCAATGCTTGAAAAACCAAATTTAAACCAGCAAATTGCGCATTAAGAGCGGGTATTTGAGGTCCAAAAGATTCACTTGTAGGGTCTAAAGGAGCGAAAGGTACAGTGGTAAAAAACGGAATATCCGTTACATTCGGCAAGTTAGCGATTACGCCTTCTGCTCCATTAACTTTAAGTGTCTGTAAAATACCATTCAATGCTCCCGCTAGAACATTCGGGTCGGTGATATCGTTTCTTCCGTAGGTGGCTGGGTCAAGATTGCCGGTTTGGTCTACTCCTGAACCTCCATTTGTAGCGTATAATAAGATATCATTAGCTCCTGCCCATACGGAGAAAAATGTACCTCCTCTGGCTGCTGCATCTCCAAGCACCGTGGCGCTTTCTTCAGAAGAAAATCTTGCGAAATATGGATTTGCTGTACCGTTGGCTACCCCTACAACACTTCCATATCCTGGCGCTAGCAATTCATAACTCTTTGCACCTGGTATTCCAAAGTTGTTGAAAGGACCGGAAAGTTTGTTTGAAATTTCGGTAGTACCCGTACCCGTTTTAGGCGTTGGCGCAGGCCCATCTGGCGTAAATATCAATATCAATCGATTGCCCGCAACAGGATTGCCCTGTAGTGTTGCACCTCCCAAGTTATCTGCCATGAAAGGAATATTAAAATCACCACCACCAGCAAGCGCAAAATTTTGGGCTAACATATTAGGGAAGGAAGCTTCTTGTCCTGCAATAAAAAGGGCATTGTCTGAAAATCCAGCAGTAAGTGAATTTCCAATAGCCACATAATTTGAAAAGTCAGCTGTGCCCGAAGTAATGACAACAGGGTCAGGATCAGGAGTGGTCGTCGTGGTATTGGCATCGTCATCATCGCTACATGCCACAAACAACAGCCCAACCATGGGAAGAAGGGCGAAATACTTTTTCATCTGAATCATTGAATTATGATGTTAGTTAAGTTAAATTAGGGTTAAACCCGTATTAACCAAAACTAGGTAGAAATTGTGATTCAGGCAATTAATCGAGCAAAAAAATTATGCATGCATAATAAAAAAGGGGCTTTTTTAAGAATTTAGGAAATGTAGGCTCTTTTCAAAGAACTGATTCGGGTTTTCCGCATGTAACCAGTGCCCGGCATTTGCAGTAGTCTCTACCTGTGCCAACGGAAAATGTCTTTGGATTTCAGGGATATCAGCGGGTTGAATATATTCGGACCGGTCCCCGCGTAAAAACAAAGTAGGACCATCAAAGTGAGCTGTAGTATCAATATGATCTCCAATTTCTTCCATACGGTTTTTCAGCACATCGATATGGCATCGCAAAGCAAGCTTTTTCGGTTCTTTCCAGTAGAGGTTTTTCAAAAGGAATTGGCGAATCCCCATTTCGGGTAAATCCTCTGCCAACGCATTATCTACTTCCTTCCGGGAGGTTAAAACCGAGAAGTCCAACTTCGCTAAAGCATCTACAATGGTTTGATGGTGTGGCGGATAATATTTGGGTGAGATATCTGCAACTAAAAGCTTAAGCATCCGTTTGGGGTGTTCGGTAGCGAATTGCATCGCTGTTTTTCCACCCATGGAATGCCCTAATAAATCAATGTTGTCTAAACTGTAATGGTCACAATACCCCAGCAGGTCTTCTGATAAATAGGTGTAATCAAAATCTTCGGAATGAAAACTTCGCCCGTGATTGCGCTGGTCTACCAAATGGACTTGATACCCTTCCGCGGCATACCGATTGCCCAAGGTTTTCCAATTATCAGACATGCCTAAAAAGCCATGTAAAATAACCAATGGAGTTCCTTCACCAATAATTCTTGAATGGAGTAAAGGCATTATTTCAAGCGATGTTTATAAAGGTTGATGACGTTGTCCAATCCCATGTAAATAGCTTCGCAAATCAAGGCATGTCCAATAGAAACTTCAAGCAGATTAGGAACGTTTTCTTTGAAAAAAGCGATGTTGTCCAAACTTAAATCATGTCCCGCATTTAGGCCTAAATTCAATTCTTGAGCTGCTATAGCCGCCTCTGCAAAAGGTTTGACCGCTTCTTCTTTGTTTCCATCTGCAAATTGGGAAGCATAACTTTCCGTATACAGTTCAATGCGGTCGGTTCCTGTTTCCGCGGCCCCCTGAACCATCTCAACCACTGGGTCGACGAAGATTGAGGTTCGGATTCCTTCGCTTTTCAAGGTTCCAATAACTTCTTGTAGATAGGTTTTATAGGTAATCGTATCCCAGCCTGCGTTGGAGGTCAACGCATCTTCAGCATCGGGAACCAAGGTAACTTGCGTGGGCTTGACCTTTAAAACCAAATCCATGAACTTTTCGACGGGTTTTCCTTCAATATTATATTCGGTAGTGACCACTTCCTTTAGTTCGAGGGCATCTTGGTAGCGAATATGCCGTTCATCCGGCCTGGGGTGCACAGTAATACCTTCTGCTCCAAAACGTTCGATATCCTTCGCGGATTGAATGAGGTTGGGCATGTTGCCACCTCTGGCATTTCGTAAAGTGGCCAATTTGTTAATGTTAACGCTTAATCGGGTCATTCAACTGATTTAGACTCCAAAATTAAACAATAGGCACAGCTTTTGAGATTTAATTTGTGTATTTTGCGTTATAGATAGTAAGCATGCAAATCCAAGACCAAATCATAAGTACCGTTCCAGTTTTTGAGGTGTCCGATACCCTCGAAGAGGTGATACCTTTCTTTGAGGAAACCACCTTTTCCCATGTCGCGGTTACGGAGAATGGAGAATTTCTTGGTGTCTTGTCTGAAAATGATTTGCCTTGTTTTGAAGACGATAAGCTCATAGAAACCTTCCGTTACGATTTGGAACATTTTTTTGTGACCAAAGAAACCCTTTGGATGGATGTTATGGAAATGTTTTCTCGCAATGAAGCGAATGTGCTCCCTGTTTTGGATGAAAATCGCGTTGTGTTGGGATACTATGATTTGGAAGATGTTGTGGGCAAGTTTATTGACACACCATTCTTTAAGGAACCTGGTGGGGTATTGGTGATATCGGTTGGGAGTAAGGACTACTCCTTTAGTGAAATGGCCCAAATCGTTGAAAGTAATAATTCCCGCTTGTTGGGTGCTTTTATTTCAGATTCCCACAACGACATTATATACGTAACCTTAAAAGTAGGGAGTCCTAACTTGAACGAAGTGGCCCAAACCTTCCGCCGCTACAATTACAATATTGAGTTTGGTAACAGCGACGACCAATATGTGGAAGATTTGAAGCAGCGATCGGATTATTTGGAAAAATACCTCAACGTGTAACACATGAAGGTAGCGCTATACGCACAGCATCTTCAACCTCAGGATAGCATTTTCGTAGAACATTTGCTGGACGAGCTGGCTCAAGTTGAAGCCCAAGTTTTGGTCGAAGCGCACTTCGCAGCTCAATTAAAACAGTGGATTCCTGATTTTTCTCCCTCAGTTTTTACGGTAAAAGAAGGACTGGACACCGAAGTGGACCTATTTATCAGTTTTGGTGGTGATGGAACCATGCTTAGGGCGGTTACCTATGTTAGGGATTTGGGAATTCCTATAGTAGGTATCAATACAGGAAGGTTAGGATTTTTATCCACTTTTGCCAAAGAAGATGTTCGCAAGGTCGTCACTGAATTTGTGTCTGGGGCCTACAGCATAGAAGAACGTACTTTGGTTGAGGTAATGCCTAGTTCAGATTTGGGCGCCTTTGAAGAACTCAACTTTGCGTTGAATGAGATAACGGTAAGTCGAAAAGACACGACTTCCATGATAACTGTAGAAACCTTTTTGGATGATGAGTACCTAACCTCTTATTGGGCAGATGGGCTTATCGTTTCAACTCCAACAGGTTCAACGGGGTATTCCTTGAGTTGCGGTGGCCCTGTGATAGCCCCATCTGCAAAGTCTTTGGTGCTTACTCCTATCGCACCACACAACCTGAATGCAAGACCCTTGGTGATTTCAGATGAAACCGAAATCCGGTTAAAAGTATCCGGTAGGGAAGAGAATCACTTGATATCCCTCGATTCCCGCATTGCCAGTATCCCCAATGAAAAAGAAATTCGGATTCGCAAATCACCGTTCACCCTTCGAATGATTGAATACAAATCTGAAAGTTTTTGGAAAACACTTCGCAATAAATTGCTTTGGGGAGAAGACCGTCGCAATTAAGATTTTCCAAACAATAAAAGTCAGCAAAAACTGTTAATCAAAAGAGAACCCCAGAAATCGATAGGTTATAGATTTTCCTTTACCCAATTTCATTTTTGATGACACAGTTTAAAGTGCTAGTAGCCATGGTTTTATTGGTTGCGTGGGGTGCAAAGGCACAAACCTACGAGATTGGTTTGTTCGCTGGCGGAACCAATATGATTGGGGATGTGGGTAGAACCAACTACATTTTACCTTCTGGTCCAGCCATTGGCGGAATTTTCAAATGGAATAAAAGCAAGCGCTACGCTTGGCGCGCATCCGCCATCTATGGCAACTTTACCGCAGATGACACTAAATCAAGCAAAGCATCGCGAGTACAAAGAGGCTACAGCATGGATAATAGCATTCTAGAAGTCTCATTGGGACTTGAATTCAACTTTGTAGAATACAATCTTCATAAGCTCGGACCCGCCTTTACTCCTTATTTATATACAGGTGTGACCTATTTCCGTTACAACTTTAATTATTTTGATGCCCTCGAAGTGCAGGATATTAACCAAAAAGAAGGTAGTTTTGCAATTCCAATGACGGTAGGGGCCAAGTATCGCTTAAATCAGTTTTTGATATTGGGAGCGGAGATTGGGGCACGGTATACCTTCACGGACAACCTGGACGCCAGTAATCCTGAAGGTTCCAATTTCGAGCAATTCCGATTCGGCAATATTTTTAGCGACGATTGGTATGTTTTTTCCGGGTTTACATTAACGTATACCTTTGGAAGAAAGCCTTGCCAAGATTGCTTTGAATAAATGCAAACCATTAAAGACGTAAACCCTAACCGATTACCCAAACACGTAGCCATTATTATGGATGGTAATGGACGTTGGGCCAAACAACGCGGTAGATTGCGCATATTTGGCCATGAAAATGGGGTAGAGGCCGTTCGCCAGACCGTGGAGAACTGCGCACGTATTTCCATTGATTTCCTTACACTTTACGCCTTTTCTACAGAAAACTGGAATCGCCCCAAAAAGGAAGTACAGACCTTAATGAAATTACTGGTCTCTTCTTTGAAGAAAGAATTGGATACCCTTAACAAAAATAACATCCGATTGCGGGCCATAGGCAATATAGACTCGCTTCCGCAAAAAGCCCAAATAGAGTTGGAAGAAGTCATGCAGAGAACCGAAAAAAATTCGGGAATGACGTTGACTTTGGCTTTGAGCTATGGCTCTCGCGAAGAACTGAAAACCGCTGTTAAAGCCATCAGTATCAAAGTTAAAAATAATATAATTTCAACTGACAATATTGACGATACGGTTATTAATACACATCTTTACACGCATTTTTTACCAGATGTAGACCTGTTGATTCGTACGAGTGGCGAACACAGAATCAGCAATTTTTTACTTTGGCAAATTGCATATGCTGAATTATTTTTTATTGACGTATTTTGGCCTGATTTTAGAGAGCATCATTTGGTACAAGCAATTTTGAGTTACCAAAATAGAGAAAGACGATTTGGAAAAACTAGCGAACAACTTCATTAAAGAACAACCCAATACTTTAAAACACTACCTAACCCTTCTCCTCTTAATAGTCGTTTGTTTTCAAGGAAGTGCACAAGACCTCTCCTTTGAAGATGGTAAGACATATATATTAGGCGGACTAACGGTAACTGGCTTACAGAGTTACAACGAACAAACCGTTAAAACATACACTGGACTTAGGGAAGGTCAACGCATTACCATTCCTGGGGACGAAATTAGTGCGGTCATCAAGAAGCTTTGGAGTCTTGAGCTCTTCAGCAATGTAACGATGTACTACACCAAAATTGAAGGGGATAAAATCTTTCTGGAATTGAATATTTTGGAAAGGCCCACCTTGTCCAAAGTGACTATTTTTGGGGTAAAAAAGCGAAAAGTTGAGGAAATCATCAATGATACCGACCTCAAAAAGGGGAAGAAAATCACCGAAAGCTTAATAGCGAATACCAAAAATTACCTTCAAAACAAATACAAAAAACAAGGCTATCTCAACGCCAAGGTAAACATTGCTACGGCCGTGGATACTTCTGGTACGAATACCCAGAGTATGGTCATTAATGTAAAGAAGGGCGATAAAGTCAAGATTCGCCAAATTGTATTCGAAGGAAACGAAAAGCTTTCCGATAAGCGCTTAAGAAAATCTTTAAAGAAGACCAAGAAGAAGAAGTTTTATCGCTTCTGGAAAAAGTCAAAATACATTCAAGCGGACTATGACGCTGACCTTTCCAACCTAGTTGATACCTATGCTGAAAAGGGATATCGTGATGCACGTATTTTATCGGACACCTTTATAAAGGTGAATGAAAATAACATCGATTTAAAGATTAAGGTAGAAGAAGGGAACAAGTACTACTTTGGAAATGTCAACTTCGTAGGGAATACAGTATATAATGACCGTCAATTGGCTCGGGTTTTGGGCATACGAAAAGGAGATACATATAATGGAGTACTTCTCAAAAAGCGAATTGCAGATGATTCCAAGCCTGATGGGGAAGACTTGACCAACTTGTACCAAAACAACGGTTACCTTTTTTCAAGTATTAATCCAGTTGAGGTTTCTGCAGCAAACGACACCATTGATTTTGAAATTCGAATCATTGAAGGAAAAGAGACCTTCTTGAACCGTGTGACCGTTACCGGTAACGATAAGACGAATGACCACGTTATTTTCAGAGAGCTTCGTACGCGTCCAGGACAGCGATATAGCAAGGACAACATTGTAAGGAGTATTCGTGAATTGGGTCAGCTGGGCTTTTTTGATGCAGAGCAAATAGTGCCAGACATTCAAAACCCTGACCCGAATGCCGGTACTGTCGATATCAAGTATAGCTTGGTAGAAGCCGGTTCCAGTCAGATTGAGCTCCAAGGGGGCTTTGGTGGCGGAGGTTTCATTGGAACTTTGGGACTCTCATTCAATAACTTTTCGCTTAAGAATATATTTAATGGTGAAGCCTATACCCCTGTCCCGATGGGGGATGGTCAGACCTTTGCCTTGCGATTGCAGGCAAGCCGTTCTTTTAGGGTGTACAGTTTGAACTTCTCTGAACCTTGGTTGGGCGGTAAAAAGCCAGTACGTTTTAATATGTCCCTGTCTCGTACACAGCAATTCGCTACGAATTTCGATAGTAGAGGTCGATTGGATGTGGATCGTAGTAGAGGGTTTTCCATTACGGGGGTCTCCTTAGGATTGGCGAAACGGGTGCAATGGCCAGACGATTTCTTTACGGTTTCGCATTCGGTGAGTTATCAGTTGTATGATTTCAATGATTTTAACAATGGACTTTTCAACTTTGGTAATGGTAGCTCCAATTCCTTAAGTTATACTTTTGGAATTTCAAGAAGTTCGCAAGGTCCGAGTAGAATCTATCCATTAACCGGTTCGAACTTCGAGTTTACCGCGAAATTCACACCTCCTTATTCATTGTTCAGCAGCAAGGATTTTGCGGCGATAAGCCAAGAAATTGATGATATCACGGTTCGACTTTTGGAAATAGATGATACTGCAACAGGATTGGAATTAATTGAAGCGCAAGATTTGGCTGATGAGTTGGAACGTCTTGAAGAAGAGCGTTTTAAACTTTTGGAATTCTACAAAATCAAATTCAAAGGAGATTGGTATACCCGCCTTGTGGATAAACTGGTTTTAAGAACCAACGCTGAATTTGGTTTCTTGGGCGCCTACAATAATGATATTGGAAATGTTCCTTTTGAGCGTTTCTTCGTTGGGGGAGACGGTCTAGGAAACTTTACGCTGGACGGTCGTGAAATCATCCAGTTAAGAGGGTACGAAAACAGCTCGCTAACGCCATTTAGTACCAATCCAATTACCAATCGATTGGAGCAAGATGGAGGTACGATTTACAACAAATTCTCTTTGGAACTTCGGTATCCACTCACCTTAAAACCAGCTGCTTCCATCTATGCCCTTTCTTTTTTGGAGGCCGGTAATGCATTCAACAATTTTAGTGAGTATAATCCGTTTGATATTAAACGATCGGCCGGGGTGGGGCTGCGAATATTTATGCCGGCATTCGGTCTATTGGGTATCGACTTTGGATATGGTTTCGACGAAGACTTGAGACCACAATCCATAGGACAAGGACACAGTGGATGGCAAACGCACTTCATCATAGGTCAACAATTCTAACAACAGCGGATAGCGTTTTCTAAAAGTGTAAAGCACTCATTTTAAAATGTTTGTATTTTTGGCTCGGTATTTTCTGTTTAAAAACGGATAACATGAAAAATAGATTTCTTGTATTGGCTTTGTGCATAGGTGCAGTCACTCAAGCAATTTCACAAAGGGGTGTGCGTATTGGTTATGTTGATATGGAATACATCCTTGAAAACGTAGAAGAGTACCGAGATGCCACGGCTCAGTTGGATGCCAAAGCCCAAAAGTGGAAGCAAGAAATTGAATTAAAAAGAAGTGTAATCGACCAGATGAAGAAAGACCTTATGGCCGAAAAGGTGCTTTTGACAGATGAACTTATCGCGGAACGGGAAGAAGAAATTCAGGTGCTGGAGACCGAGATGATAGATTACCAACAAGATCGATTTGGTCCTAAAGGAGATTTGGTTTTACAAAAGAAGTTGTTGATTCAGCCGATTCAAGACCAGGTATTCAATGAAGTACAGAAAATCGGAGGCAATAAAAGATATGATTTTATTTTCGATAAATCAGCAGATGTCGTAATGTTGTACTCCGAAAAAAGACACGACATCAGTGATTTGGTTTTGAGGGAGATAGGTAGGACCAGAAAGGTCAGTAAATCGAACAAAAAACAGAAAGAAAAGAATCGCTTGGACGAGTTTAAGGATAAAGAAGCAGAAGCTGACAAAGAAATCAGTGATGCCTTGAAAGAGCGCCAAGCGCAGGCAGAGAAATCCAGAAACGATAAAGCGAAGGCCGCTGAGGATAAGAGAGCCGAGCAATTAAGATTGCGTGAAGAGCGAAAGAAGGCATATGAAGCGAGACGAAAGAAGTTGTTGGAGGAACGAGAGGCAAAGCGTCAAGCAAAGATAGACGAGCGCAAAAAAGCACAGGAGGTTTCGAAAGATTCCATCCAAAAATAGAAGGAAACACTAAAATTAACATTCAAAATAGTAAACTTAGATCATGAGAAATGTAAAGAAGATGTTGGTAGCCCTGGTTGTGTTTGTAGCGGCTACCAGTTTTGCTAATGCACAGGCTAAAGTAGCGCACATCAACGTACAACAATTGTTGTCCGAGATGCCTGAAATGAAAGCCGCGCAGTCCGAACTAAAAAAATTGGAAGAAACCTATACCGCAGATATCAAAGGTTCCATGACGGAATTTCAAAATAAAGCGACGCAATACCAGAATGAGTCTACCTCAAAAACACGTGAGGAGAACGAGAAAAGAGCGTTGGAGTTACAAGAATTCCAAAAGAACATCCAAACTGCGGAACAAGCTGCTTTGAAGCAATTGCAGCAAAAGCAACAGGAATTGTTTGCGCCAATATCTGAAAAAGCGAAAGCAGCTATCGAGAAAGTAGCTACCGCTGAAGGCATAGAATATGTAATCGACGCGAGCCCAGGATTGAGCTTGATTGTAGCCAGAGGAAAAGACTTGCTTCCTGCTGTAAAACAAGAATTGGGCTTCTAAACCAAAGCTCATCAAAACAAAATTGAAACCGCTTTTTGCTTTGCAAAAGCGGTTTTCTTTTTTTTGTACCCAGCATGCGCAAACCCATAGGCATTTTTGACTCAGGAATTGGTGGCACTTCAATCTGGAGGGAGATACGACAATTGCTACCTCATGAGGACATGGTTTATCTGGCAGACAGTAAAAATGCGCCCTACGGCACGAAACCCAAATCGGAAATAAAACAAATGTGTTTTGCCAATACTGATTTTCTGTTGCGTTTGGACTGCAAAATTATCGTGGTGGCCTGCAACACCGCTACTACAAATGCGATTGATGCCCTGCGCCAAACCTATCAGGTTCCATTCGTGGGGATTGAACCGGCCATAAAACCTGCTGCCTTGCAAACCCAAACCAAGCGGGTTGGGGTTTTGGCCACTCAGGGAACCCTTTCTAGCAGTTTATTTAATACCACTTCCAAAAAGTTTACCCAAGGGATACAAGTGGTGGAACAAGTAGGTAAAGGTTTGGTGGAACTTATCGAAGCTGGCAAACACGATTCTCCAGAAATACGCGCGTTACTCAAAAGGTATCTGGAACCCATGTTGGTAGAAAATATTGACCATTTGGTCTTGGGTTGCACGCATTATCCCTATTTGATTCCCGTTTTGGAGGAGTTATTACCGAATCACATCAAAATCATCGATTCAGGAGAAGCAGTGGCAAGACAAACGCAGGCCATTTTGGAAAAAACGGATAGTTTATCTCCTCAGGAAAATGAGGGAGCGGATGTTTTCTTTACCACGGGTTCAAAAACCAGCTTGGAAAGATGGGTGGGCGCAGGAAGTGAAATAAGAACGATTACGCTGTAACCTTAATGTAGGTTTCATAGGTAAAGGCATGTTTATGCCGTTCATTTTTCGGATGGGATTCAGAAGCAATCAAATCCCAATGGGCTTCCGGAATTTCTGGAAAAAACGTATCAGCCTCTACCGTCGCATGTACGCGGGTCAGTTCAATTTTGGTGGCAATTCCCAAAGACTGCTTGTAAATTTCGCCACCACCAATAATAAAGGCAGTTTCTCCTTCATCAATTTGGGCAACAGCATCTTCAAGGGAATGCACTATTGTACAATCAAATTTGGGAACATAAGAATGGTCTCGGGTGATCACAATGTGCTCCCGATTCGGAAGTGCTTTTGGAAAACTCTCTAAGGTCTTACGCCCCATTATGATTTTGTGTCCAGTGGTTAACTGTTTAAACCGTTTAAAATCGTCAGGGAGATGCCAAGGTAGGTCGTTGTTGATGCCCAAGGCATTGTTTTCTGCCGCTGCGGCAATAATAATCAACTCTTTCAAGCGTCTTTTTTTTTATTTATGGAAGACAAAGGAAATTCTGATTCGATTTCCTTTTGGATTTCACTTATGCGTTGTTTCTGCTTTTCCACTAACAATTCACGCTGCTTTCGTTCCCACTCTTGCCCCATGAATTTATGGGTGACGAAAACATTAAAGGCATGAATAAGAAATAAAAATGACCACAAAAGAATGCCCCAAACAAACCAGTCGTATTGCTCACCATACTTCAAGATCTTATTGACCAAAATGAGAAATACACTTCCAATCAAAAAAATAACGAAGTGGGAGAAAAGACGTTTCTTTTGTTTGATGCGTCGTTGGGCATTTTCCAAAAGCTCGTGCTGCTCGATGTCCAAGTTATCCCTTTTTTTCTTCCCAAAACCGAGCATAAACTATCTTTGAAACAAAGATAACGGAATTCAAGGCATTACCCTTTATGAATGAAACCCGACAACACTTTCCTTTTTTGAAGAAAAGGATTTATGCCAATACCGCCGCTTCAGGTCTGATGACCCAAGAACTTTTTGAGTGGCGCCAAAAGCAAGATAAAGCCATGTTGCTGGAGGCCTTTAAAACAGTACAAGAGGGGGTGGATATTTTAAATAAGGTGCGTGAAACGGTTGGGAGCTTCTTTAAATGTCCAGCGCATCAAGTGGCAATGGTGCCCAATTTTACCATAGCACAAAATATGCTGGTGGCATGTTTGCCCAAGGGAAGTCGAGTACTGCTCATTGAAGAAGAATACCCTTCGCTAAACTGGCCTTTTGAGTTCATGGATTTTAAGCTAAACCATGTGCCATGGAGTGAACATCTTGAAACACGTTTATATGAAACCGTAAAGGCGGAGAAGATAGAAGTGCTGGCAATCAGTATGGTGAATTGGGTTACGGGCTACAAGGTCAACCTATCTCTTTTACAACAACTTAAAAAGGACTTCCCAGACTTGCTGATTATCGCAGATGGCACCCAATACTGCGGAACGGAAGACTTTGATTTTTCAACCTCGGGGATTGATATTTTGGCGGCGAGTGCCTACAAATGGCTGTTGTCGGGTTATGGCAATGGCTTTGTATTGTTTAGCGAAGAAGTGCAAAATCGGATTTCCCTTCCATATGGAGGCAATGGTTCGGTGGAGGGAGATGAAAGCTTGAAACAGACCATCCCATTGAACAAAAGACTCGAACCAGGTCATCTGGATGTATTGAATTTTGGAAGCATGGGATTTTCACTACGATGGCTCCAACAATTAGGTCTTGAGAATATTGGAGCGCATAACAAAGTCCTATCTAAAAAGGCCAAGAATTTATTTGCAGAACTCGGATTACTTGATGAATTCACCCTATCGCGCACTTGCCATAGCACTATATTCAACATCAAAGGCAATGACGACCTCTACAACAAACTGAGCCAAGAAAATGTCATCTGTTCCCAACGTGGTAGCGGTATTCGCTTGAGTTTCCACTTTTATAATACAGAAGAAGAGCTGGCCATCATTGGTGATATCCTACAAAGGGAGTGATACATATCATATTTTAGAAAAAAAGCTTCTGCTATTTTGCCAAAATAATGCAATTGTAAAGTCCATTTTATCAATTTGATAAATCGAACTTAACTTATTGTAAATAAGATGTTTTATCTATTTTTTTGTCCAAATTTTTAAAAGCAAGTACCATGGCAATAAAGAAGCAATACCTAAAAAGTAAGCCCATTTGCAAAGTAACTTTTACCGTTCCTGCTGAGGAAGCGAAGAAAGTAGTGGTTGTTGGTGATTTCAACAACTGGAACCCCAAGGGGAGCACCTTGAAAAAATTAAAAAACGGAACCTTCAAAGGTACTTTTGATTTACCTCAAGAGAACACTTACGAATTCCGTTACATCGTTGACGGTTCTTACGTAAACGATGAAGCTGCTGACCGTTACCAGTGGAATGATTTCGCTGGGACCGAGAATGCAGTTATTGAACTGTAAAAAACAAAACGAGGGCCGTTGAGGCTATGCCTCAACGGTCACTCCTTTCCAAAAAGCCACCCGGCCTTTAATGCTCTTGGCCAACTCACTTGTTTCAGGGTAGTACCAAGCGGCATCAATATTTTCTTTTCCCGCTACTTCCAAAGTATAGTACGAAGCAACTCCTTTCCAAGGACAAGTAGTGTGCGTTTCACTAGGCTTAAAGAATTCTTTTTTCAAGCTGTCAGCAGGAAAATAATGGTTGTTTTCAATTACGACCGTATCGTCACTTTCTGCGATAACCGTATCATTCCAAATGGCTTTCATAACTTATTTTTTCAAAACGTAGTTTTTGTATAAGGCGTCTTTGTCCGTAAACGAGGTTGAGATTTTCAAATCAGCTTGTTCCGCCAACCAGTTGACCACCTCGTCATCATACTTTTGGGAAATCTCTGTATGAATCGTTTCCCACGGTCTTAGACGAATTTCAAGGTCCAAACTTTCAATGCGAACTTCTTGTGCGCTTTTCGAAACCAAATAGCTTTTCGCGGTTCCCGATTCTGGGTCATATACTTCCCAATGTAAAAATTGGTCCACATCAAAATTTCCACCCAATTCTTTATTGATACGATGCAAAATGTTTTTGTTGAACGCTGCGGTGATGCCCTTTGCGTCGTTGTAGGCATCCAAGATGGTTTGTGGATTCTTTTTCTGGTCAAACCCCATAAAAATCGAATCTTCGGGATGAATGGAGTCCCTAAGATTTTTCAAGAAATCAATCGCTTGTGGATGTAATAGATTTCCAATATTGGAACCTAAAAATAGAATAACCTTTCGCTTTTCTGTTGCGGCGTTGATGTCCTTTAAGGTATCGAAGTAGGTTCCTTGAATAGGATTCACTTCAACATCGGGAATTTCTTTCTGAATGGAATCGCTTAAGCTATCCAATGCATTTTGACTGATATCGATGGGTCGATAATCAAAAGCAGCCTTTTTTTTAACCAATTCATTCAGGAGGATTTTGGTTTTTTTACCATCCCCGGCTCCCAACTCAAAAAGACTAAAAGGGCTTTCATCAGCGATGAACAGTTCTGCGATATGACTTTTGTGTTCAGTAAAAATGGCAAACTCGGCATCGGTCAAATAGTATTCAGGCATCGCCATGATATCCTGAAAGAGCTTGTCGCCAGTCGCATCATAAAAGTATTTGGAAGAAAGGTATTTTGGAAAGGCTGATAAACCTTCGTAAACCTCTCTCCCAAAAGCAGATTGGGTTTCGGTCAATGATTCGTTTTGCATAGAAGTTTGTTTATTTCACCAGTCTAAGTCCCGTAAACTGCCAACGCAGCTGCGGATGGAAAAAATTGCGATAGGTTTTTCGCGTATGTCGGTTGGAAGTGGCAACAGAGCCACCTCGTAGTACTTTTTGGTTCACCATGAACTTTCCGTTGTATTCTCCTAAAGCGCCATCAGCCTTCGTGTAGTTCGGGTAGGGGAGATAGGCACTTTCGGTCCATTCCCAACGTTTGCCCCAAGGAAAAAAATCACTGGCAACTTCCCACTCAAATTCGGTTGGCAAGCGATGACCGGCCCATTGCGCAAAGGCAAAAGCATCGTAATAAGAAATATGGGTCACCTGTGCTTTTAAATCAACTGCTTCAAGACCTTTCGCGGTATAGTAATGCCACTGCCCATCAATCTGATGCCAATACAATGGCGATTTTACTTCATTTTGGTTCACCCAATCCCAGCCTTCGGCATGCCAAAGTTCAAAACGCTGGTATCCTTTGTCTTCTATGAATTTCAGGTATTCTTCATTGGTGACCAGCTTGTTTGAAATTTCAAAACTTTCCAAATGGACCTTGTGTCTACCTAATTCATTGTCGTAGCAAAAGCCTTGGTCATCATGTCCAATTTCGTAGAGTCGGGTGTCCAAAGTGACCCAATCCTGTTGGTGGGTTTCGACCGGATGGTCTTGAAACTTCTCGGAATATGCGTGTAGCAATGGATTGTTTCCTAATATGAACTTGATATCGGTCAACAACAATTCTTGATGTTGCTTTTCGTGATGAATGCCAATCTCAAGGATTTCAAGGACAGTTTCATCGGTGGTCTCCTGTAGAAAGGTCTTCATTGCCTCAGTGACATATTCCCGATAAGCATACACTTTTTTTACCGAAGGTCTTGACAGGTTTCCCCGATTGGCCCTAACGACACGTTTCCCCACAGTTTCATAATAACTGTTGAAAACGAAAGAGAAATCAGGGTCAAACTGCACGTAGTTTTTGGCGTGAGGTTTCAAGATGAATTGCTCAAAAAACCAAGTGGTGTGTCCCAAGTGCCACTTGGGTGGACTCACATCAACCACGGGTTGTACCACGTAGTCTTCAATCTCCAAAGGTTCACAAATAGTTTCGCTATGTTTTCGGGTCTCCAGGAAAAAATCCAAGAGCGAATCGGTAAGAATCATGCAATCGATTTACCCTTAAAGATACGAATATTCAATCACGCCATGGCATATACCGGTAGACTAAAGCTAAAGGCTGTTCCCTCATTCGGTTTGCTGAACACCTTGATTTTGGAATCATGGATTTCAATGATTTTCTTCACAATGGCCAAGCCTAGCCCAGCACCTTCTTTCTGTTGTCCGGTTTTGGTTTGACGGTAGCGTTCGAATATCAAAGCTTGGTTTTCCATTTTAATGCCAGGTCCGGAATCTTGAATGGTAACTTCCACATGCTCATTCATCGCTTCGATTTTTACGTCAACCCGTCCTCCCTTTGGAGTGAATTTTAGGGCATTATCCATCAAGTTTTGAATGGCGCGTTCTACCAGTGAAATATCAGCGAAAACCAGCGGAATCTTTTCCGTCATATTCAAGTTCAATTGAATTTGCTGTTTTTCGGCCAAAAGTGAATAGTTTCTATGGATATCGTTCGCCAATTCACTGATAAGGAAAGGTTCTTTTTCGGGTTGAATTTGATTGGATTCCAGTTTGGAGTATTCAAACAATTGGGATACTAGTTTGGACAATCTTTCGCTACTGCGGGTAATAGTATTCAAGTATTCTTTTCGTTCTTCCGGCGAAAGCTCGCCATCTTTCATATGCAAGGTTTCGATATACCCTTGAATGATGGAAAGCGGCGTGCGTAAATCATGCGAAATGTTGGCAATCAATTCCTGACGCAATTGCTCAACGGATTTCAGCTTCTCTATATCCGATAAGATAGTATCTGCCATATGGTTATAGGTAGTTGCCACATTGGATAGGTCGGTTTTTTCAGCATTCTCGATGCGATATTTTAAATCCCCCTCTTGGAAGCGCTTGGCAGCGTATATAATCTTGCGCAAACTTCGGGTGAGGTACATAATGGCCAAAACCCCAAGTAGCGTGGCAAATACCAAGGTCAATAACGACCCGCCCAAGCCCAATCGCATAAAATAACTGTTGAACAAATCGCTTCGAGTAGCAATGAAATCCTCACCAGCCAGAATGATGTATACATACCCTTGGTGGCCATTGGCATTGAAATGTGCTGCAGAGAAAATCGTTTTTTTATCTAAGTTCTTAGGATCACTCCCCAAGGTATAATTGGCACCCTGTTCCACAATGAACTTTTTAACGGGTGCGAGGTCTACCTGCTTTTTCTTCGTTTCCGGGGCGTCATGATCTAGTACCACGGAGTATTGCACAAAACCGGCTTCGTCCAACAAATACACTTCAATCGCTCGGTTTACGGCCATCATATCGTGCATGATATCTCCAAAAAGCGCTTTGTTCACAGCTCCAGTGGAGTCAAAAGGTTGTGTGTTTGCGAATTTTTCATCAATCAAATCCTGTGCGAGATTTGCGTGTAGCCGTTGGGTGGTCTCATAGAAATAGGTATTAGAGACGTAAATGGAATTGATGGTATAGGCAATGCCCGCCAACAACAAAATAGCCAAAAAGGAAAGGACCAGTTTGCGGATAAATCGTGCAGAAAGGATATGGTTTTTCATGGGTTTGGTTTAGGTTTTAACCAGTTCTTCGTTGAATTTATACCCAACACCCCAAGTCGTCAAAATGAATTTGGGATGGCTCATATCGGGTTCAATTTTAGAACGTAAACGGTTGATGTGGGAGTTCACGGTGTGCTCATAGCCTTTAAAATCATACCCCCAAATCATATTCAGCAATTGGGTACGGTCGTAACTTTTTCCAGGATTGGAGGAGAGCAAAGTCAACAATTCAAACTCTTTGGGCGAAAGCTCTATTTTTTGCCCATCCAAGATTACTTTTCGCATTTCCACATCAATGGAGAGCGCATCAAATTGCATCAAACGATGTTGGTTGTCATCCACGGGTTGGGCGTCATCCATTTTTTGTCTCCTGAAAATGGCCTTCACTCGTGCAATGAATTCCCGAACACTGAACGGTTTGGTCAGGTAATCATCCGCCCCAACTTCCAAGCCCAAAACTTTGTCGATTTCCTCTGATTTGGCGGTCAGCATCATAATGGGAGAAAGAATATTGTTCGCCCGAATCTTCTGGCATACTTCAACACCATCCATTTCAGGCAGCATTACGTCCAATATGATGAGGTCTGGTTTTTCAGCAATAGCCAAACGAAGCCCTTGTGTGCCTGTTGTGGCTTTGATGACATTGCAATGCAAATCCTTCAAATGGATTTCAAGGAGATGAATGATTTCAGGGTCATCTTCAACAATCAATACATTCTTCATATGAAAGCGAAATAAAAGGTAAAGTATCACGAAAAGTTCACCAATAGGGTGCGAAAACCTCACCAATACTATCCTAAAGGTCTCCATTTTGACACATTCTTTACACCTCATCGGGAAATTTAATGATAAGTACCTGAAATTCAGAACATAAGGTTTCTTTACTTTTGTGTGATACTTCTGCGACATCTCGGATATTTCTTTGCTTCAAAATTTTAAAACAAACAAAATGAGCAACTTAAAATCCTTGATGGCTGTCCTAAGCTTGGCCATCCTACTTGGTTCTTGTAAGGGGGACTCTGATGATGACCCCATTGTATTGAATGCTGGCACCCTATCGGGAGGGCCATTTAGTTTTGTGGTAGACGGTATGCCCGATATGGTTTCAGGTATCACTCTTGACGCTAACGGCATCGTAGGCAGTAATCGTACCTATTTGATTACGGATGATGCCCAGAATGTACTGGGTATTCCTCCTTCCTTGGAAGCGGTTGAAGGTGTAAACTTTGATGATGCAGGTACTGGAAATTGCTACATCTATCATCTGGTGTATGAAGATGGACTTTCCGGATTGGAAGCAGGTTCCAACGTGGCGAACTTTGAAGGAGATTTTGACCTTTCCAATTTTGTGGTGGTAGAACGTCTTGGCCTGAACGCTGGTGTCTTGGAAGGTGGGCCTTACACTTTTACAGTAGATGGTAATCCAGATATGGTAAGCGGCGTTTCCTTAGATGCAACCAATTTGAACGGAAGCTTGCAGACCTACGTAATCACAGATGACCAAAACAATATTTTGGGAGTGCCTCCGACCATCGAGGCCGTAGAAGGTGTGAATTTTGATGATGCAGGAGTAGGGGTATGCTTGATTTGGCACTTGACCTACGAAGAAGGATTGACAGGTTTAGCTGCTGGAAATAACGTTTCTGATTTTGTAGGCCAGTGGGCGTTGTCCAATTCCATTACCGTAAACAGAGAAGCGTTGGATGCAGGAAGTATTTCAGGAGGTCCTTACACCTTTACCGTAGATGGCAATGCCGATATGGTCAGTGGTGTAATGTTTGATGACACCAACTTGACAGGAACGACGCAACGTTGGGTAATCACCGATGACCAGAACAATATTTTAGGACTTCCTCCGACGATTGAGGCGGTTGAAGGTGTGAATTTTGACGATGCCGGAGTCGGAGTTTGCTTGATTTGGCACATCACTTACGAGCCAGGCTTAACAGGATTGGAAGCAGGTAATAATGTTTCTGATTTACAAGGATTCTATGCTTTATCCAATTCATTGACTGTAAACCGAGAGGCATTAAATGCAGGCAGTATTGCAGGTGGTCCATTCACGTTTGATGTCGACGGAACCCCTGATATGGTCAGCGGAATTACATTGGATGACACAAATTTGACCGGTTCCACGCAAGGTTGGGTGATTACTGACGACCAAAACAACATATTGGGCCTACCACCAACCATAGATGAGGATGAAGGTGTTGAATTTGATGATGCAGGTACTGGGGTATGTTTGATTTGGCACATTACCTACGAACCAGGTCTAACAGGATTAATGGCCGGTAATAACGTATCGGATTTAGATGGCTTTTACGCCCTTTCGAATTCCATTACGGTGACCCGGAATTAATGAAAAAGAAAATGGGTTGAGGTTTTTCAACTGGTCATCGTTCAAGACCCTCCGGCTTAGCCGGGGGGTCTCTTTTTTTTGATAAAGGCTACTTCCGAAGGGCTTCAAACTCCTCAGTACTTACCCAATAAATATCTTGATTACTAGTGTAAAACAAGTATTTGCCATCCTTGGTGATAAAGGGGCAATACTCATAATTTTCGGTATTGATGGCGCCGCCCAAATTCACAGCTTCGGTCCAATCGCCTGCTTCGTTTTTAAAACTGATATATAAATCGCCTTGGCCAAAACTGCCTTCACGGCGTGAGCAAAACACCATATACGATTCATCCGGTGCCACGCAAACATCCGCTTCGTAGTTTTCGGTGTTGACGTTAGGCCCCAGTTTTACCGCTTTTTGAAATTCCCCATTCACAAATTCCGAAGTGTAGATGTCGTAGTCGGAATATTTTCGGTCTTCTGGAGCGTTACCGTTGGATGAAAAATACATTTTCCCTTCGTTCGTGAAGGAAATATAGTATTCGTTTCGGTCGGTGTTGATATTGGGTCCAGCGTTTATAGGTTCAGACCAACCATCACCTTCTTTCTGCACATACCAAATATCAATGTCTTTTTCTTCGCCTTCGGCGCTCAACGGCTGTCCTGAGATGCAATACAAGCGTTGCTCGTCTGGTGATAAAAAGGGGTCGTTATAACCGTATTTTTCATGGGCTAGAATAACTACGGGAGTGGTCCAAGTTCCGTTAACTAATTTGGAATAGCGAATTTCATTGCGACCGTTGACATCCACGCCCAAAAAGAATTCGGTTCCATCGGCGCTGAACACCGAACCAAATTCCGATTCTTCAGTTGAAATCACGTTGGGCGCAAATAGCGCAGGGGTGCTCCCTGGTGGAGTTTGCCCCATATACTTACCTTTTAACGTAAAGGTGCGAATCTGAGTGGTGTCTGCATCAAGTGCAACCAGCCTGGTATAGACCTCCTCGGCATTTATACGTTTGGCGATTTCGATGGGTGTGCTGCCCCGTTGGTTCTTTTTGTTGACGTCGATTCCCAATGTTGCCAATTGTTGCACCCAGTTTACTTTTTTCGTCAAAACTGCAATTTGCAAAAGAGACGTGCCGTGAGTACTTATCCAAGTAGAATCTGGTTGGCGTAGTACCAGTTTTTTAAAAGCATCGAAATTGTCATTCCGGATGGCCCCGTGCATGGCAGTTTCGTTTCGCATGTCTGTGATGGTGGGGTCAATTCCCTTTTTCAACAAATGGTCGAATATTTCGGGTTGCTTGCACCCAATAGCCCAATGCAACAACGAACGGCCTCTACTGTCCAAACTGTTTATGGATTTTGTTTGTAGTAAGCTGTCTACCCGTTCAATTTTACCTTGGCACACACTGTTAAAGAGACCTTGGGCATTTAGGGTGAAGGATAAAAGGCAAAGGACCGTAAAAAGATGAAGTTTCATTAAGGTAGTTCTTTGATTTGATGATGTTTTACGAATATACTGAGATTGTGTCTAGAACTTTGGAGGTTGTGAGAAAAAGTAAAAGGGTCCGATAGATAGGGCTACAGAATCGGATAGAAACCTTCATCTTTGAAATATGTCTTCTTTTGAAAAGAAACTAAACGAACTCATTGAAGAAAGCTATGGTACACCCGAAGCCTTGGCCCAACAATTGGATTTAGCCGTGGAAATGTTTTTCTATTTGGAAGAAGACGTTTTTACCAAACGGGAGGTGCAAAATGTAGTGGCTTCTTTGAGAGGTGTGATTGGGGTGCTAAGAAATAAGAATTGATGGTCCTTTGATTCTTTAGTCAGTTATTAATTGTAAACAACCTCACCTTTTCCCCCTTGCCCCGTAACTCGGTTTCCCCGAGAGCGTTGATGGTAAGGTCTTCATAGGTTTCAATAATTTGCGCAAACTGCTCTGAAAACAAGAGGTTTACTTTGTAGGTATTGCAAAGGCCTTGTATGCGGGCCGCTGTGTTCAAAACATCCCCAGTAAACACGATTTCGCGTTTTATTTTTCCAATTTCACCCGTAGTGACCACACCCACGTGAATGCCCGCTTTAAAGGTGGGCGCCACACCATAACGTTTGATGTACTTTTCTTTTTTGTCCGCTAGGGATTTTTCCATAGCCCAAAAGCAACTCAGTGGGCGGGTATCGCGAATGGTTTTTAGTTTCCACATGACCACTACTTCGTCACCCACGTATTGGTAAATGCTACCGCCATGGTCAATAATGGCATCCGAAATATCGGCGTAGTACGATAGAAGCAATTAGAAATACTCCACATGCCCCAACTGCTCGGCGATAGTGGTGGAAGATTTCATATCCAAAAACATGAAAATCCGTTTTTCTTCAAAGGGTGTATGGTATTTACCCGTAAACAAATTAAGCAGTACGTTTTGGCCAATAATCGTGCTTACTTCCGTGTAAAACAGACTAACGACAATTCCCAAGGTTACATAGAGGACCACCGTCCAAAAAGCGAAGCTGGTCACAAAGTTGTAATTGTATTGCCAAACTTCTGGACTAAAAGGTTCAGCATCTATTTCGTAGGCAGTACTTACGCTGGAAACAATAATAGTAAGCAAAATGATTAAGAGAATGTAAATGGTTGATTTAAAAAGCAACTTGAGGGCAAAACTTCCTTTTTTGAACCATTTACTGATGAAGAAAAACTCCATTACGCCCACGAATAGCCCAAAAATGCCTGCAACGATGGAGGGTATCAACCAATTGTATTTATAAGGGTTTCCTGTTGAGGGATAAATAGGATGGTCACCCAAAATACCCTTCTCTACCAACGAATACGATATGCTCAACACAAATGAGATAACCCCAAAGGGTAAAATTTGGTAGAGCGCTCTTTTGAATCTTGGGGAGAGGGTCATGAAAGGGAGGATGGACTTAGAATCTTTTACGGGTAAGTTACAGTATAATTTGAAATCCACCAGCGTAGTGCCAAGGTAGCAAAAGGTGTTTGGTGTTGTTGATTTTCATAGCTTAGATACCATTAAAATGTATTCGAAATGAGACAAGGGAAATGGATTGCAATAGGGTGCTTGCTTTTGGGACAGGTTTTGTTTGCTCAAGAAAGCCAACCTAAGGCGATAATCAAAACGTACGTAGACCCAGGTCCTGGGTATTCCCAAGCGGTGGTGGTTGAAGCGAACGGCGTTAAAACCATACACATATCCGGTCAAGTTGGTACCGGGGAAGATTTTGAAGCTCAGTTTCGCGATGCGCTGAACAAGCTTTTTACTACCTTGGAACATTCTGGAGCAACATTTAAAGATGTGGTGAAATACAACACTTACATCGTGGACTACAAACCGGAGTATTTGGACATTTTTAGAACCGTTCGGAAAGAATTATTGGGTGATGCGGACATGCCAGCAAGCACTTTGGTAGGCG